>Ga0209395_1000469_pt1 | contig 59262 bp, 55 predicted proteins | sample GOMGulsemesocosm_3_FD_184635 | JGI IMG/M metagenome (GOLD analysis project Ga0209395, IMG submission 184635) | Methane-oxidizing microbial communities from mesocosms in the Gulf of Mexico - GOM9D Gulf of Mexico (SPAdes) (version 2) | ecosystem: Environmental > Aquatic > Marine > Cold seeps...
CTGTATCATTAACAACCAAAGATCTCAGCAATTGCGTTGGCAAGATATCCATAGGCATCAAGCGTTCAAAGTGGCCAAGTGGCAACATTGTACGATCACTACCATTGGTAGTTGTGCTCATTGCAAAGCTATCTTTACCCGTCAACTTAGACCAAAAAACATTCATAACTGAGTGTTTTTCAACGCCAGCGCGAAGGTAATGCATCATTTGACGCTCACGGCCTTCCGCTAACACAACCACTTGATTATGGTAACGACCTAGGTAGGCATAAGGACCAAACGCTTTACGGCCAGATAAAACTGAACCTGAGATAATGCGATTATCACCTTCAAGTAGCTCGCCTGATGTCAGAGCATCGAGGTTGGCACCGAGTTGAGTTCTTAGCAAACGAGGTTTTGCAACCTGAGGTCCTGCTAAAGAGACAACACGCTCAACATCCAACTCACCTGAAACAAACAGGTTACCGATAGCAACAACATCTTGGTAATTAATAGACCAAACTGTTTTCTTGTCGCTGACTGGATCAAGGAAGTGAATATGCGTTCCTGCAAGACCTGCAGGGTGAATGCCAGAGAATTCTTGCACGCTTACGTCTGTCGTAGAAGGGATTTTAGTATCCGCTGCTTTACACACGAAAACCTTACCTTTAGTCAAACGAGATAACACCGTTAAACCATCAGCAAAAGCTTCTGCTTTTTCAGCCAAGACAACTTCTGCGGATGCTGCTAATGGATTGGTATCCATAGCCGTAACAAAAATTGAACTGGGGGTAGACGCAATTTCAGGTACTTTAGAGAAAGGACGCGTTCTAAACGCTGTCCATAAACCTGAGTCTACAAGATTATTAACAACAACTTGACGTTCTAGTGATTTCAGCGCTGACCCAGAAAAAGAGGCAAATACTTCTTTTTCATCACCGCTTACTTTTACTACAACTGACTGCAATACACGCTTATCACCACGATTAATCGCTTCAATAACACCTGCTGCAGGTGACGTATATTTTACGCCTTCAGTTTTCTTATCTGTAAAGAGCAATTGCCCTTTTTTAACCTTATCGCCGACCGCTACTTCCATCGTAGGTTTCATGCCATGGAAGTCAGGACCGATCACAGCAACAGAGCTTGCTACTGGAGCATTCTCAATTACTTGATTGGGAGCGCCACTAATCGGGAGATCGAGGCCCTTAGTAATTTTAAACATATGTTCTGCCCAACAAAAATTGAACACAAAAGCGCATTACGTGATATCTGTGACCCCCTCCGGGAAAACATTCACAAGCCATCGACTGTTACTAAAGCAGCCTTTTAACGTAAACTCACTTCACCAAAAAACCGACGCATTATAAAGATCATTAGGCTAATTGACTACTGCTAGCTAACGAGATCGGCCAATTGTTTAACGATTAGAGACATTCTTATAGTGAAAAACGACCCAAACAAGGATTTACCCTCTGCTGTTCATCTATTTGGGCTATTCCTTCATCAATGCTTATAGTTTATTGTCATGAGTCATATTCACTTTGCAAAACACTTAAATTCCTCATGCTTCATCTAATATGCCGTTATCGAACTTTAGAATAAAAAATAGAAAACACTGCCCTTTTATTCATTAGCATAAGAAAAGACTCGCCTCGATAAAGTCACAAAGCCGGCCTTCTGCCTCTATTTTCAACTGAAATAAGATCGCAATTATGTGATTAGTTGGCTCTCTCATTGCCCCTATTTAATTTACTACGTACACTTGGAATCCCTAGCGCAAATCTAATTGAAACAAGCACTTCACACGTAACAAGGAATTTTGTCTAAAAGATGTCGTTATTACCTTCACTCGAGCTAACATTACGTCCAGGTTATGAGAATCAAATCCATGCCGAAAACAGTTCTACCTTAGCCATACAACTGCTAGAGATCTGTCAAAAACTTAACGGACCCTTGGTATTAATCGTCGACTCAGTGGCCAAGGTCAATCTTCTAGAGAGTGAGTTAGCCTTTCTTAATAGCAACAAGGTCCCGGTACTAAGATTTGCCGATTGGGAAACCTTGCCATACGATGCATTTTCACCTCATCAAGACATTATTTCAGCTCGCTTAGAGACACTTTCTCAGTTAGCAGATTTGCGTCAAGCCATCGTACTAACGACACTCGCATCTGCGTCCTCCCGTTTATGCCCAAAATCACATATTGATGCACAGCGTTTTGTTGTTAGTGAAGGTCAATCTCTATCCTTAGAGAAGCTTGCTAGCCAGTTAACCAGCGGTGGTTATTTAAATGTAGAAAGCGTCAGGGAACATGGTGAATTTGCGATTCGTGGCGCTTTGATGGATGTATTTCCTATGGGCTCCAGTAGCCCCATTCGAATCGATTGGTTTGATGATGAGATTGACTCATTACGCTGGTTTGATGCAGAAACTCAAAGAAGTACAGAGAAACTTTCCGCACTAAAAATGCTACCTGCAAGAGAAATTCCAGCAAGCAAAGAAGGCTGTCAAACCTTTAGGCAAAAGTGGCGTGAACGCTTTAGCAGCAGCCCTTTAAATACCCCGATATATCAAGACATCTCTAACGGCATTATTCCCGCCGGCATAGAATACTACCTACCGTTATTTTTCAATCAAACAGACAGCTTTTTTGATTATTTACCAAATAACGGTGCCATCATGCTGCATGATGATATTGCGATTCAATTAGATTTTTTAGACAGTGAATTTAAAGCCAGGCACGAATCGTTAGGCTATAACATAGAGCGACCTATTCTTGAGCCACATGAAATTAATTTAAGGAAAGAAGAGTTTTTTCACCACCTAAAAAGCTTCGCTCAAATCAAAATCAGCCAAGGAAAACATGACAACTTTGCTCTTTTACCTGATTTAATATTGGAATCTAAAGCAAAGAATCCCATACAAAAACTGTCCGCTTTTTTGTCTCAAAAAGGACAACGCACACTGATTGTGGCCGAAACTGCGGGTCGTCGTGAAGCCTTATTAGAATTACTTAACGAATATAAAGTTAAGCCTTTGCTTTGCGATAATTGGCAACACTTCTTAACTAACAAAGAAACACTCTGCATTACCACAGGTACGTTAGAAACAGGCTTCATTGTTAACCAAAAACTGGCGGTGATCGCCGAGCAACAAATCTTAGGGGAAAGGGTTTCACAGACTCGCCGACAAGCGAGCAGCGATATCAATCAAGATGCCATCATACGTAACCTAACCGAGCTCAGATTAAATGCTCCCGTGGTACATATTGACCACGGCGTTGGTCGCTATTTAGGTCTAACCAATCTAGAAATTGATGGTCAAGAAACGGAACTGCTAACCTTAGGGTATGCGAATGAAGCAAAACTCTATGTCCCTGTTTCCTCATTGCAGCTCATTTCACGTTATACTGGCGCCGATGAAGACCATGCACCACTGCATAGACTTGGCACTGAAAAATGGAGCCAAGCCAAACAAAAAGCAGCCGAAAAAGCGCGCGATACCGCCGCCGAGTTATTAGAGATCTACGCAAAACGCGAGTCTCGAGAAGGCCACGCATTTAATAAACCAGACCAAGACTATACATTGTTCTCACAAGGCTTCCCTTTCGAGGAGACCCCAGACCAGCAACTTGCTATCAGTGCCGTCATCCAAGACATGGTCAGTAAAAAGCCCATGGATAGACTGATCTGCGGTGATGTAGGTTTCGGTAAAACTGAAGTCGCCATGCGCGCTGCGTTTATGGCGGTTCAAGGCGGAAAACAAGTCGCCGTATTAGTGCCAACCACACTGTTGGCCCAACAACATTATGAAAACTTCTGCGACAGATTTGCTGACTGGCCCATTCAGGTTGAACTACTGTCTCGCTTTCGCAGTGGTAAGCAGTCTAATGCGGCAATTGAGCGCTTAGAGCAAGGTACCGCCGATATCGTTGTCGGTACTCATAAGTTGATCCAGGGTGATATAAAATATGCCAACCTAGGCCTGGTAATTATTGATGAAGAGCATAGATTTGGTGTTAAACAAAAAGATCAATTTAAGGCATTACGCTCCGAAGTCGACATATTAACTATGACAGCGACACCGATCCCTAGAACATTGAATATGTCATTGTCTGGTATTCGCGATTTATCCATTATTGCCACACCACCTGCAAAACGTTTATCGGTTAATACCTTTGTAAAACAAAAGGATAACCACACAATTAAAGAAGCCATCTTGCGTGAGCTTCACCGTGGTGGGCAAGTATATTTCTTGCACAACGATGTTCAAACCATTGCCAAAGCGGCAGAAGAATTAGCCGAACTTATTCCCGAGGGTCGAATACTGATTGGTCATGGTCAGATGCGCGAAAGAAACCTTGAGCAAGTCATGTCTGACTTTTACCATAAACGCGCCAATATACTGGTTTGCTCCACCATTATTGAAACAGGTATCGATATCCCGAATGCCAATACCATTATCATAAACCGTGCCGATAAATTTGGTTTAGCTCAACTACATCAGCTTCGAGGCAGAGTTGGGCGTTCTCACCACCAAGCCTACGCTTATTTACTCACACCTGAAGATAGAAAGATTAGTAAGGATGCAGAGAAGCGCCTTGAAGCTATTCAACAGGCAGACACATTAGGGGCAGGATTTACACTTGCGACTCATGATTTAGAAATTAGAGGCACAGGTGAGCTTTTAGGCGAAGGGCAAAGTGGTCACATTGAGCATGTTGGTTTCTCCCTATTTATGGAGATGCTGGACCGCGCGGTGAAGTCGTTACAAAAAGGGGAAGCACCAGATGTAGACATTAGCACCCCAGCCCAAACTGATATCAACCTAAGGGTACCTGCTTTAATTCCTGACGACTATCTTGGTGATGTTCATACTCGCCTTATTCTGTACAAACGAATTGCCAGCGCCGACAGTGAAAAAGAGCTGAAAAACCTTCAAATTGAAATGATTGACCGTTTTGGTTTGTTGCCAAATCCAACCAAAAATTTATTCCAACAAACACAAATAAAGTTGAAAGCAGAAACACTGGGGATTAATAAAATTGAAGCAGGCCCTAACGAGGCAAAAATCTTTTTTAATGAGAAAACACCTATCGACCCAATGAGATTAATTACATTAATTCAAACCAAACCCGATACCTATAAGCTAGCAGGTCCTACCGCTCTAAAAATGAAAGCGAACATGCTTACGTCAGAGCAAAGGTTTGAAAACATTCATAAACTATTGGAATTATTGCATTAATGTCAATTAAACCTCTTACTCTTACGCTCTTTTGCTTGTGCTTTATACAAGAAATTCATGCTGCTGAGTCAATAACAGAACCCGAAAAATCAAACGCTCGCGCCTATAGAGCCCATTTAATAAGCTTTATTTGGCCCAGTAACTTGAGCAGCGAACAAATTGATTATCAAAATATTTATCAATTGGATAATATTCAGCGCTTTCAAAATGAAGATGAGGCAAAACAAAGTGCCAGCATTTTTGATAAAAAAGCACTTGAAGAGAGCGAGGTTATCAATCCGTTTTATCAATACCAGGCACTAATAGATAACAAGGTCACCGTGCTTTCAAATCAAACTTGGCCGATGATATTTGAAGAACAAGGTAGCGTTAATTTTGCCAATTTTCACAGTCAAAACCTATTTGATGGTTACCCTGAGTTAACCGGCCAAATTCAAGTTAAGCTGGGCCGCTACCTGGAAACAGAAATTAATTACAAACATTTTCTATTTGATAGTTTTACCGCTATAGCCAAAGAAGAAACGCCCCCTATTAACAATCTCATTTTTGATGACCTTGATCCTTTTTTTGAAAAGACTGATGAAACAGAGACAAAAGTCATCAAGCTGTATGAACCCGCGTTACTACTTGCTTTTGACGTGCAGCGAAAAACAGCCAGTAAAAAACTGAACTACCTAGATCACCCCATCATTGGCAGTCTACTCTATTTTGAGCCTATTTCAGTAGACGATGCCGAACATGAACTTATGCTTCAGGCATTAACGGAAGAAGAGATAGTGAGAGATGCTGAAGCCAGTATCAGTATTGATATTGAGACTGACGAAACAAAACCTATCTTGCTAAACCGTATTAATGACACACCATAAAGCAAGTCTTGCAGAATTCATTTGCTAGCCTATAAAACTCATCTAAACTCAAATACAGAAGATTAAACTTACTTAGATCAAACAAATAGACTCATACAGTGATAGGAAGCAATTATGGAAAGTATCATAAAACGACTAATAATCTGCTGTGTTATCAGTTTTTTCAGCTCAGTCCAAGCCCAGCCTCTTGTTTTGGGCATAGTACCGCAGCAGTCAGCAAAAAAACTCGCTCGCCTGTGGACGCCTATTTGCACCTACTTGAGCGAAAAAGTGGGACATGAAATTCGTTTTAGTACGGCTAGTGACATTCCTACATTTGAAAAACGAGTTTTAGAAGGACAATACGATATTGCCTACATGAACCCTTACCACTACACGGTTTTTCATGAACGTCCGGGTTATAACGCGATCGCTAAGCAAAAAGATAAAAAAATCAAAGGCATTATCGTCGTCGCCAAAGACAGCACTTTAACAACATTAGGCGAACTAGACGGTAGCACTCTTGCATTCCCAGCTCCCGCTGCATTTGCCGCTAGTGTACTTCCTCGGGCAAAAATAGCTCAAGATGGCATAAAGATTACACCGCAATATGTCTCCTCCCATGACTCTGTTTATTTAACGGTTTCTAGGAATATTTTCCCAGCTGGGGGCGGCATTCAGCGCACACTTAACAATACCTCTCCAGCCGTAAATAAAAAACTTCGTGTATTGTGGACCACTCCAGGTTATACCCCGCATGCGATTGCGACACATCCAGATCTAGATACCATAATTAAAAACAAGTTACAAAAAGCACTGATTGAAATGAACAAGGACCCTGAAGGCAAAGCGCTTCTTAAAAGTATCAATTTTAACGGCATCGAGATTGCCAAAGACAAAGACTGGGACGATGTTAGAGATCTTAATATCACACTTTTAGAACATCTCTTAAAATAACGTATTAGACCTCACAGGAGAGCCATGTGTCCTTAAGAGTTAAAACTATTCTTGGCATTGCTCTCATTGAGGCTCTTTTACTCGTCATTCTTGTCAGCATGACGCTTAACTACCTGAAAACGACCAACTATTCGAGCTTAGCAAAACGTGCCACCACCACAGCCGAGCTGTTTTCTACGACCACAAAAGACGCCGTACTCTCCTATGATCTAGCATCATTAGAATCTTTTGTTAATGAAGTACTAAAAAACCCTGATTTAAGTTACGCCCGCGTGCTTGGACCCAATGGGGAAGTTTTTGCAAGTGGCGGCAATAAAACAGGATTAATGAAAAAATTTGAATTAGATAAGCAGGTTGAAAAGGTTAATGATGGCATTTTTGACACTTATGCCAACATTGAGGAAGCAGGCGTACTTTATGGACAAGTTGAAATTGGTATCGATATCACCACCATACTTCAAACCATTAAAGAAGCGGAGCAAAGAAGTATTTTCATTGCCGCTATAGAGATGCTGCTAGTTGCTCTCTTCTCATTTGCCCTTGGCACTTATTTAACCAAACAACTTAAAGTATTGATGACTGCAGCAAATAGCATCTCCAGAGGTAATCTTGATGTCTACATCCCTGTTTCGGGCAAAGATGAAATTGCAGCAGTATCCGATGCCTTTAACCTCATGGCTAAAAATCTGCATGAGGTGAGTGAACGCCGAGACTTATTTGAATCAGAGCTAAAAGAGCTAAATCAAAAATTAGAAGAAATCGTTCTGCGGCGCACGAAAGTGATTAATGACAAAAACCAGCAACTTGAAGCCGCCAACAAAAGCATTAAAGAAACCCAAAGCAAACTTATGCACTCGGATAAAATGGCGTCAGTTGGCTTACTTGCAGCCGGTGTTGCCCATGAAATCAACAACCCAATGAGCTTTATCATCTCCAATGTTGAAATTCTTGAAGAATATAGCCTGCAGTTTCAAACACTGATCAGTCTCTACCAACAAATGTCACTCGAAGAAGGTGACAAAAGTAACCTCTTATATATCATCCAAGAATTTGAAAATAAGATTGACCTAACCTTTATCCAAGAAGACTTGCCTGGCCTCATAAAAGACACCAAAGAAGGCACAAGTAGGGTCAAAGATATCGTTAAAGGACTCAAGGAGTTTTCCCATGCAGATCAGGTCAACCATTTTTCCATAAGCAACCTTAACGACTGCATAGAAAGTACCCTCAAAGTTGTCAATAATGAGATCAAATACCATTGCGACATTAGAACCTCGTTAAATGATCTACCTCTCACTTACTGTGCCTCAGGCCAAATTAAGCAGGTTATTTTAAATCTATTAATTAATGCAGGACATGCCATTACGAATAAAGGCATTATTGAAATTGAAAGTAACTTCATCAATGAACACATAGAAATAAGCATAAAAGACACAGGTTGCGGTATATCAGAAGAGCAGATGGACAAACTTTTTGATCCCTTTTATACGACCAAACCTATTGGTAAAGGGACAGGCCTCGGACTCGCCATATCGTATGGCATAATCCAAGACCATAAAGGAAATATTAAAATCGAAAGTGAAGTGGGCATAGGTAGCACCTTCACTTTAATACTCCCTATTACCACCACACCAGAAAACGTTATCTAGAAAAAACGTCATTCTTTAGTCTTAATACCCTCGATATTGGCTTATTTTAGACACCCATTTACTTGTTTTTTCTTCCACCGCAGATAACACAGAAAAACCTAATTTTTCAGCCAGTTTTTTCGGGGCCTGGTAGCGTATAGAAACAACATCAGCAGAATCAAAGTGTGATACAAGATAAGCATCACTGGTACTAACCTGATCAATCAAATTATTCTTTAAGGCCTGAGAGCCATACCAGACGTCACCTGTCGCAATCGCATCAATATCAATAACAGGGCGAGCACTTGAGACAAACTCTTTAAACAGTACATGAGTATCTTCAAGATCTTGTTTGAATTTCTCACGCCCCTCATCGGTATTCTCACCAATCATGGTCAAGGTACGCTTGTATTTACCCGCCGTATGTAGCTCCACATCAACCAAACTTTTATCTAATAAACGATGAATATTGGGAATCTGAGCAACAACACCGATTGACCCTAAAATTGCAAAAGGTGCAGCGATAATTTTATCCGCGACGCAGGCCATCATATAACCACCACTGGCAGCGACCTTGTCGACACAAATGGTTAGCGGTAAGTTAGCATCTTTAATCCTTTGCAATTGAGACGCAGCTAACCCATAACCATGAACCACACCGCCCCCACTTTCTAAACGCACAACCACTTCATCTTTTTCGGTCGCAACCGATAGAACCGCTGTAATTTCACGACGCAGCGCTTGCGTCGCGCTGGCTTGAATATCACCATCAAAGTCCAAAACAAAAAGACGCTTTTTAGTTTCTTCTAGGGCTTTTTTAGGGTTATCTTTTTTCGCCTTTTTATCCGCTTTCGCAGTGATCTTTTCCTGCTTTTTCTTGTCTTTATGCAACTGCTTTAAGTGTTTTTTATCAACTAACTCACCTTCAAGTAACTCTTTAGCTGCATCATAGTTTTCATTTAGCTTAGTCACCTTTAAGTCGCCAGACTTTTCTTTTCCTTTCGCCTTACTGGCAAATATTCCAGCAAAGGTAAGCACAATGATTAATGCGACTGTTACCAACTTCAGAAGGAAACCTGCATATTCGATTAAAAATTCCAATTTTTTCGCCTTTTTTAATAATTTCGCCGTAGATTTTCAATTAAAACTATCTATCTTGATATATTGGGTATTTTTTGGCAAAAACAATGTCTTATATTAAAAGTACAAGACTTCCTCTTAACAGTGTTATCTCTTATCATTCAACCGCATAAAATTTATCATTCCAAACTAGGAGCAAATTCATGACTGCGACCCTACTTCAGGCTCTCAGCAAGAACTTTTTAGGAAGTTCTCCTCGATGGTTTAAACAAACTATCATTGCATTTCTAATATTAAATCCCATTATTTTAATGACTGCAGGCCCCTTTATTGCAGGCTGGTTATTAATTATCGAATTTATCTTCACCCTTGCAATGGCACTTAAATGTTACCCATTACAACCCGGTGGTTTACTTGCAATTGAAGCCGTTGCAATTGGCTTAACATCCGCAGAGGGCGTTTATGAAGAAGTCGTCAATAACTTCCCCGTTATTTTGCTACTAATGTTTATGGTAGCCGGCATTTATTTCATGAAAGACATGCTGCTATTCATCTTTAACAAACTGTTGATCCGCGTCCGTTCAAAAGTTGCGATATCATTATTGTTCAGTTTATCAGCCGCTATCCTTTCCGCCTTTCTTGATGCGCTAACAGTAACTGCCGTTTTAATCAGTGTCGGGGTTGGCTTTTTCTCTGTTTATCATAAGGTAGCTTCCGGTAAAAAACCTGACCATGATCACGACCATGGTTCAGATGAACAGGTACTGGAAACTAACCGAGAAGACCTTGAAAAATTCCGCGCATTTCTACGTAGCTTATTAATGCATGGCGCTGTGGGTACTGCGCTTGGTGGTGTTGCCACCCTTGTTGGTGAACCACAAAACCTATTGATTGCTGAAGTGGCGGGCTGGAGCTTTTTTGAGTTCTTCATAAATGTTGCGCCTATCTCCATGCCTGTTCTAGCGGCTGGTTTAATCACGGTTGTCTTACTAGAAAAAACAAAATCTTTTGGTTATGGCGCCCTTCTGCCCGATAACATTCGTCAGATTCTTCATAACTACGATGAAGAAGCAGACAAACGCAGCACACCAATCCATAAAGCAAAACTATTAGTTCAAGCAGTTGTGGCTGTTATATTGGTGCTATCTTTGGCTTTTCATGTGGCTGAAGTTGGTCTTGTTGGCTTGATGGTTATCGTCCTACTAACCGCATTCAACGGTATCACTGAAGAAAGCAGAATTGGTCACGCTTTTGAAGAAGCCCTTCCTTTTACAGCACTATTGATTGTTTTCTTCACTATAGTATCTGTGATCCATCATCAGCATCTATTCCAGCCAGTTATCACTTACGTATTGTCACTACCGCTTAGCCAGCAACCTATTATGTTCTTTGCTGCTAACGGTGTTTTATCTGCAATCAGTGATAACGTTTTCGTCGCAACGGTTTACATCAACGAGATCAAGGCAGCCTTAGATGCAGGTACTATCACACGTGAGCACTTTGATAAGCTAGCGATTGCGGTTAACACAGGTACTAACCTACCAAGCGTAGCAACACCGAATGGCCAAGCTGCTTTCTTATTCCTATTAACCTCTGCTATTGCGCCATTATTACGTTTATCTTATGGCCGCATGGTATGGATGGCACTGCCTTATACTTTTGTACTCAGTGTTGTTGGCGGTATCTGCGTTAGCCTTTTCTTGTAATCAGCTAAACCCGCATCTAAAAAGCCCAGTTAATACTGGGCTTTTTATTAACTGATGCCTTCACCTTCATTACTTAAAGTAATTAAAGTGCAAAAAAAACCCTCCATTAGGAGGGTTTTGATTAGCATTTATCAGTTAGTTGCTCAAAACAAACAAATGATGTTTCTTTTTACCCAGCTTCACTAGGAAATACTTACTGTAATAACCATTCTCTGGTGCAAATATCTCTGTTGCAAGCATGTTATCAGCCATGCCTTTTGCAACACCATTAACAAATACAGAATTACGCTGAAGTGCATCTTTTACTTGCTTACCATTTGACGCGAATCCAGATTCCGTAAAGAAACTCGTTAGCGGAATATCAGCAAGGTCAGATAAACTAAATTCTGTTGATGGCAAACCATCCAACTGAATTTGTGCAAGGTCTTGCTCACTCAAGTCAGCAGCCTCGCCACTAAATAATGCTTGGGTAATACGCTCAGCAGCAACTAAACCGTCTTCACCATGCACCAGACGTGTCACTTCTTTAGCCAAAATACCTTGGCCTTGTGGACGTCCTTGGGCTTCTTGGTCCGTCTTCTCAATATCATCAATTTCTTCAACCGATAAAAAAGTGAAGTATTTCAGAAATTTATAAACATCTGAGTCAGCGGTATTTAACCAAAACTGGAAAAAAGCATACTGACTGGTCTTATTAGAATCCAGCCAAATAGTACCGGATTCGGTTTTACCAAACTTTGTGCCGTCTGATTTAGTGACAAGCGGCATGGTTAGACCAAATACTTGATTACCATTTTGGCGACGGGTTAACTCAGTTCCCCCTGTGATATTCCCCCACTGATCACTACCTCCAATCTGTAAACTACAACCATTAATACGGTTAAGCTCTGCAAAGTCGAATGATTGTAAAATCATATAAGTGAATTCAGTAAAAGAAATACCCTCGCCTTCTCGATTTATGCGCTGCTTAACTGATTCTTTTTGAATCATGGCATTAATTGAAAAGTGCTTACCTACATCACGAAGAAAATCGAGGATATTGAGATCTTTAGTCCAATCATAGTTATTTACAACTTCTGCGCTATTGGCAGAATCGTCAAAATCGATAAATTGACTCACTTGTTTTTTTAGCTTTTCAACCCACTCATTTACGACCTCTGGTCCATTAAGTTTGCGTTCAGCCGCTTTGAAACTTGGATCACCAATTAAACCCGTTGCACCACCAACAAGCGCTAAAGGTTTATGACCTGCCTGTTGAAAGCGTTTTAGCATCAATAAAGGCACTAGACTACCAATATGCAAACTATCCGCTGTTGGATCAAAGCCACAATAAAGAGTACGACTTGTTTCATTCAAGTGATTAGCCAGCTCAGCTTCAGCTGTTGTTTGAGCAATTAGCCCGCGATTTTGCAGGTCTTTTAGAAGGTCGTTACTGCCTATTGTCATAGCGAAATCATTTCCCAATGTTAAAAGTCATAAAAGTTTTGTAATTATAAATCTTGTTTCAGTAAAAGCATTCAATTATAAAGGCTTTATTGGTAACATTATAAGGCTTTATTTCAGATTTTAGGTATTCTCTTGGCTAGAACAAAATTTACAAAACATCTTTTATTACTTGCGGCAACCACATCTATCGTGGGCTTACTTGTTGGCTTTGCTCCCTCTGAAGTTCAAGAAACTACGATAAACCTTGAAGTGCCATTACAACGTATTTCGATTGATGAAGAAATCATCAATACGCCGATTAAAAACACACTTAATCCTGTGGTTAATCCCTCGGTTGCTGAACTACCCACCCCTGTCGGTTTGGTCAAACATGAGCCCAACTTAATCACACAACAAGCGACAGTGAAGTCTGGTGACTCACTTTCTAAAATTTTATCCTTACGAGGTATTTCCAATCAGGATATCTACCGTGTATCCGTTGCAGACAAAAAGCCTAAAGAGCTCACTAGAATGCGACCCGGTCAAGTTTTAGAGTTCGTTAAGGATAAAAACACCGATGAGCTTATTAGCCTTAAATTAATTAAAAACCGACTAGAAACCATCTCATTTGAAAAGTCTGAAGGGAAATTCACCAGTAAAACCCTTGTCCGTGAACCCGAAATTGTGAATGTTTATAAAGAAGCAACAATTAGTAATTCACTTTTCCTAGATGGGTTAAAAGCGGGTATCAGCCAGACCATGCTTATTGAAATGGCAAATATTTTTGGTTGGGATATCGATTTTGCGTTAGACCTAAGAGCTGGCGATACCTTTAGCCTACTCTTTGAAGAAAAATACCTTGATGGCCAATCCATTGGATTTGGAAACATTTTGGCGGCGCAATTTGTTAATAATGGACGTGTTTATCAAGCCATCCGTTATAAAACATCAAAAGGCTCCCACTATTACACGCCTGATGGTTTATCTATGCGTAAAACCTTTTTGCGTACCCCTGTCGATTTCACACGAATATCATCAAAATTCAACCCCAATCGATTGCACCCTATCTTTAAGACAACACGACCTCATCGAGGGGTTGATTATGCAGCCTCTAAAGGCACACCTGTTCAAGCATCAGGGGATGGCAAAGTTATCTTTAAAGGCAGACAAAATGGTTATGGTAATGTCGTCATCTTGGACCACGGTCGTGGTTACACCACGTTATACGCTCATTTAAACGGATTTTCTCGTAAAATCAAACGGGGCGGTCGCGTTAAACAAGGGCAAACAGTCGCCTTTGTTGGTCAAACAGGTTACGCCACAGGCCCTCACTTGCATTACGAGTTCCGTATCAATGGCACCCATAAAAACCCTGTCACTGTGAAGCTACCTAATGATGCACCTATGGCCAAAAAAGACCTTAAAAACTACCTTCCTTTTGCTCAGAACATGGCAAGCGCTTTAGAGAGCTATCACTCACCAGACTATATGCAAAAATTGGCGAGTGCGAAAAAATAACCATCTAATTTAAGTCAAAAAAAAGCAGCCAATTGGCTGCTTTTTTTATATCTAGATCAAAACTCGATTTAGATAGATGTCTCAATGAAGTCAACCAATTGACTCTTAGAAACAGCGCCTACTTTCGTAGCGACCACTTCACCACCTTTAACAACCAATAAGGTTGGGATACCGCGTACATTGTACTTAGGTGCCGTATCAGGGTTTTCGTCAACATTGATCTTAACGACTTTGATTTTGCCTTCCATGTCACCGGCAACATCTTCAAGTACTGGACCAATCATCTTACATGGACCACACCAAGGAGCCCAGAAATCAACAACAACTGGTAGGTCAGAGTTCAGCACTTCGTCTTGAAATTGTGCATCTGTAATTTGGATAGTGTTATCACCCATTAGAAATTCCTTAAATCATATTATCTTTGAATATGTGCTAGTTTAGCACTTTTTTATAGGCGTAAAAATGAGTTCCTACTACTAACTCAATAGTAAAATACTATTTCTCTCATCTCTTCGTTATCAACGCTTTAATTTTGAGCAACTAATGCGGCAATTACCTCAGGTAGCTCTTCTAAGGAATGCACTTCTGCATCTGGACGACCTTGCCAAGTATCCTGCCAACGCCTAGCACCATGGCGATTAAACCAGATACTACGACCACCCACTTGGTTAATACCATTAACATCATCATGTACGTTATCACCCACATGAATTAGGTTTGTCACATCCACATTCGCTATGCTTGCAGCTTTAAAAAATATGTCTGCATTAGGCTTTGCGATACCTTCTTTATCCGCTCTAACGGCAAACTCAAAAGAATCCGCCAATCCCACATCAGGATGGTAGACATCAGCATTACCATTAGTAATAACGGCCAAGCGATAATGATTGCACAACTGCCAAAGTACTTTTTTGGTACCAGGATACAAATCAACTTTTTGACGCCATTCATGAAAATAATTGAACGCTGCTTGAGCGACCAATTCAGCCTCTTCTTTTGGCAGTCCAAATTGATGTAACGCAATACGATATACTTCCACTCTTAGCTGAGAAATATCAGCCTGAAGCGCTTCTGAGGCGTCAAACAATTGTTTTTTAATTTTAAACAATGCGGCTTGATCAAAAGCCTGATTAAAACCTGGAAATCTATCTTCAAACCAATGAAACATGGCTTGGTCAGCCCTTACAATTACAGGCTCTACATCCCACAGGGTATTATCAAGATCAAAGGTAATTAAACTAGTCACGGCAACAACCTTATTAAAATAGCGCTCAAAATTTCAGACAAGTATTCAAGAAACATAACGCCTTTTTCACGTTTGAATTTATCCAACTCGTCACTTCCCAATGCCACAACACCAATATATCTATCAGCACCTTGGTAGTGAGAGACTAAAGGTAAAACAGCAGACGACATCACCTGGTCTGCCCGTGACTGAAACAAATAATCCGCTTCATCAACAGACAAGGCACCACAATAACAGCCAGTGTTAAGCAATACCTCTTTGAGAACAGGCCCGGCGTCATGAATAGGCGTAACTCGAATATTTGTATCCAACGACTTATCAGAGAAGATCACCATGGAGTGCAACTTAATCTTAAAGTCATCCCGCATAGCGTCATCAAGCATGATGGCAAATTCATCAAGACTGGTACATACCATACCCGCCAAAACAAGGCGGCGACTTTTATGCATGATAGATTCGTTTTCACGAGCCACATCGACCAGTCGTTCAAATTGACTCTTATAATCCTCAGCTGATTTACGCAATAAAAACACCTGCCGTTCAATCAAGGACACGGTATTATTCGCCGTCAAAGCATGTGGCACGTCCAGAGTTTCTAATAAATCTAAATGATCATGAAAAAACTTTGGATTCGCTTTCAAAAACTCAATTACGCTGGCTTCGGTCATATTGCCTCTTTATAGATAGATCTGGCCTTCGAATACATTCGCCGTTGGTCCTGTCATTAAAATAGGCTGGCCTTCACCTTGCCATTCAATGATTAGTTCACCACCAAGCAGATTCGCTTTTACTTTAGACCCAAGCCAACCTTGTTTAATGCCTGCGACAACAGCCGCACAGGTACCCGTACCACATGCCTGAGTTTCACCCACGCCTCTTTCATAAACTCTCAAATTAATCTCAGATTCTGAAACAATTTGCATAAAGCCTACATTAACATTGTTTGGAAAGAGCTCATGGTTTTCAATCGCTGCACCAACACGGGCAACATAGTCATCGCTCAAACTCTCAACCTTATGTACTGCATGAGGGTTACCCACTGACACAGGGGTGATTTGATACGAGTCTTCCGCCACAGGAATATCATAAAAATCCCCATTAGCAGTACCGGTAAAAGGCAAATCAGCGGGACTAAAACTAGGCACACCCATATCCACTGTCACCAGACCATTCGCTAAAACACGAAGCTGAATAGGGCCGTTTTTGGTTTCAACATTAATAATGTTTTTATCTATTAACTCTTTATCTTGCACAAAAGTAGCGAAACAGCGTGCACCATTACCACAATGCTCAACTTCACTACCATCACAGTTAAAGATACGATATCTAAAGTCCATCTCAGGGTTTGTAGGCGGTTCTACCACTAACAGCTGATCAAAACCAATACCGGTATGACGGTCCCCCAATCGAGCGATCATATCTTTATTGAAATATACTTTGCGGCTAACCGCATCAACAACGACAAAATCATTACCCAGGCCATGCATTTTTGTAAATTTAAGCAACACAATAGGCCCCCTTATTCAGGTAATATCTGCTCACCAGCTAGCTGATGCTCAATGGTTTCACGTGCACGAATAAGATGCGCTTTGTCCCCATCTACCATCACTTCAGCAGCACGATTTCGACTGTTATAATTCGAAGACATGGTAAAACCATAAGCTCCAGCAGATCTTACTGCCAGTAAATCACCCGCTTCTAAATCTAACTCTCTGTCTTTACCTAAAAAGTCGCCAGTTTCACATACCGGGCCAACTAGATCATACGTTTTTTTATTCTCAGTCGTTTGAGCCTTAAGTTTAACCGGTACTATATCCATCCAGGCACTGTATAAAGAAGGGCGAATAAGATCATTCATAGCACCATCGATAATGGCAAAGTTTTTATGCTCAGAACATTTCAAAAATTCAACCTGAGTCAGTAGTACACCGGCATTAGCCGCAATAGAACGACCGGGTTCGAACGCTAATGAGAAATTTCTGCTCGCTACTTTTGGTAAAATAAGTGCCGCGTAATCTGCTGGTGTCGGTGGTACTTCATCACGATAACGCACACCTAAACCACCGCCTAGGTCAACATGCTTGATTTCAATTCCGACCGAAGCAAGCTCATCAATTAATGTTAACAAACGATCAAAAGCATCAATAAAAGGGGTCAATTCTGTCAATTGAGAACCGATATGACAGTCAACACCCATCACATCAAGATGAGATAACTCATGAGCAATGGTATAAATTCGAACGGCATCATTAATATCAATGCCAAATTTATTTTCTTTCAAACCTGTTGAGATATAAGGGTGTGTTTTCGCATCCACATCAGGGTTAACCCTTAACGACACAGGTGCTTTTTTACCCAGTTTTTTTGCCACGTCATTTAATCGATACAGTTCGTATTCGGATTCAACATTAAAACAATGAATTCCAACCTCTAATGCGCGCTCCATTTCGTGAGCTTGTTTTCCTAAACCAGAAAACATCACTTTTTGCGCATCACCACCTGCTCGTAATACACGCTCTAACTCACCAATAGAAACAATATCAAAGCCCGCACCCAGTTTTGCTAATACGTTTAGAATCGCAATATTTGAACAGGCTTTTACCGCATAACATATTAAAGAGGGGTGTGAGCTGAACGCGTTTGCGTAAGCATTATAATGACGCTCAAGTGTCTCTCTTGAATAAACATAACAAGGAGTACCATGTTGCTCAGCAATACTCGCAAGAGAAACCCCTTCAGCCATTAACGATTGATCTTTATAATTAAAAAAGTCCACTAAACTTGATCCTTATTGATTGGTCTGGCTAGGTTGCGTTGGCCCATTACTGGCTGTTGGTAAATACAAAGCTCCCTTATTTCCACAGGCAATTAAGAGAGATGTTACAAAGACAACAACAAGCAACCTAGACATATTTATTTCTCATAATTTATACTGCCAACAGTATACGTGCGGAGCACTAAAAGCCCAACCCCGAAGCGTAAAAAGCCCAGAGTTTAAACCCACTTTTTTGCGATAGTCATATGCCATTTTGATGTTCAACCTCAGCTCGCTAATAATAAAGTTACGCACAGGTTAATTTTCATATCCCAGACGGTATTTATGTAAAAAACAATCGATTCTAATGCCCATTAGCGCTAACATCAGCAACAAGTATTTTCACACAGTAAACCATGAACCAGTATTTAGATTTCCAGCCCCAAAAGCAGCCCAAGTACTCTTTTTTAGTGATTCTACTCATTGCGATAGGTTTACACCTGCTTGTCTTGTCGCCCTTAATTGCCCCTCACTTAATCATGCCCGTTTTTGAGAGCGCACTCTCTCAAACGTCTCAAAAATCAACGTTAAGCATTCGTTTAATTCATAAAAAAGCAGAATTAGTCGCTAATCAAGTGAGCACCCGGCAACCTATTTTAGAAAATACATTATCCAACGAACTAGATCTCAAACCAGCGAAAACCTCCTCACGCCCTGTAACTGATCAAACATCAGCAAATGCAAATATCACTAATGCAAATATCGCTAATGACAATATCGCTAATGACAATATCGCTAATGACAATATCGCTAATGACAATATCGCTAATGACAATATCGCTAATGACAATATCGCTAATGACAATATCGCTAATGACAATCTAAATGATGGCGCCATATTTAATATTGTCCCAATAGAAAATAGCCGTCTAGACAACTATCTCCCAAGCAATACCGACTTAAACCAAGAGGCTCTCAATTTTGCCCCAGATGTAAACCTGAGTAATGATAAAAACCCTATTTCAGAGCCGTTTGAAATCAACACGAATAGACAGAGTTTCGAGACAGGAGAGCTTGATAAAAACCCTATTTCAGAGCAATTTGAAATCAACACGAATAGTCAGAGTTTCAAGACAGGAGAGCTTGATAAAAACCCTACTTCAGAGCAATTTGAAATCAACACGAATAGTCAGAGCTTCAAGACAGGAGAGCTTGATAAAACGAAGACAAAAGAAGCCTCATTGTCGCAAAGTTTAGAAAACACACAGACTGACAGTTTTAGTGAAGGCTTGGAGAACTCGAAGGTCGGCACGGCCTTGTTAGAGGATATTTTTTCAAATAAAACACAGCAACAATTGGTTCAAGCAGAAGAAACGCAAACAGAATATGAAGACGCTCAATCTGAAGAAATAAACTATGCCATTACAGAAGATTCTGACGGCACCCGCTATGTCAACATCAAGGGTATATGCTGGCGAATCCCGCCACCTGGCACCGAAGAAGCTTGGACAATAGTCTATGCAGGCTGCTCCGGCCAAACTAAAACTTACAATATAGAAATTAATATTGGAATGGATATTTTAGGCCCAGATTCACCACTGGCTATTGACTAGCCTGCCAGTGGTATCATCTTTGTCAGATCAAATAAGATTCGTAAAACAGCGTTAATCAAACTTCTCTAATCGTATTGTCACCCTTCGATTTCGTTCACGGTTTGATCGTGACTTATTATCAATCGTTGGATAACGCTCACCATGATAACGAGAAATGATTTTTTCTACTTCAACACCCCGCTCTAATAAATAAGCCGTCACCGCCTCTGCACGTATTTTAGAGAGCTCACGGTTATCTCGTCTTGAGCCTAATGAGTCCGTATGGCCATCAATATAGATATATTCAACACTTGGGTCATTAGAGACATAAAGTGCAACCAAATTTAACCTATCTTTCATGCGGTTAGATAGAAGTACACCATTTTCAGGAAAGAGCACAGCAGATCGCGCAATTTGATCGTAATTGACAGGCAGTAAACCAGCCATACAACGCCTAAATTCATTATAAGCAGGTGCAAAGTTAATATTAGTTAATACTACTTCAATGGTTTCACGACCACTCTCCCAAGCACTACCCGCTAATATGGGATGCAAGCCTTTATTTAAACTGGTCAGCATGCGCTCCGCGACTTTACCGCCAACTTCGACTGTCATGCCATACCCTGGATAGGATAAAACATCTAAGGTCTCAGGCTTCAAGCCTGGCGACCAATTTGGGGCTTGTGAAATAATATAGACGTTACCTGGCCCAAGCTTTTCATTGCCGGGATTAAGGATGAATTTCATCGGCTCACCCGCATTTTTGATAAAGTTCCCTTCGCCGTAAGACATAATAGGGTGGCTTAAACTACAGGAGAAAATATCGCCTGATAAAAGCCATTGAGCTTCGTGTAATTCAGACTGATAACGAGTAATCGCCTGTGTCGAGGCACTAAATCCAATACCAAGCGCACAAACCGTGGGTATTAGACTCTTTTTTAAACTTTTTAGTACCGCATTTCCCATTAGATATCTCGTTCAAGCTAACAAATGTGTTATGCTGTCATCCTATCCAGCAATAACATTACGAGCAAGTGGCGCTATAAGGATTAGTCTTGTCAAACCACCAAAATTCCACCATGCACGAAATTAAAGACCGCTTCCGTGGTTTCTTACCAGTTGTTATCGACGTTGAAACCGCAGGCTTTAATAATAAAACCGATGCATTACTAGAAATTGCCGCCAGTATCCTTCGAATGGATGACGATGGCGAGTTATATATTCATGAAACCATTGAATTTAATGTGCGACCCTTTGAAGGTGCAAACCTTGAAAAGTCAGCATTAGAGTTCACTGGAATTGACCCATTTGACCCAGATCGCAATGACGTTGTTGAAGCCGAAGTGCTAGGTCAAATGTTCACAAAGGTTCGCAAAGAACTTAAATCTGTTGGTTGTAAGCGCGCGATCCTTGTCGGTCACAATGCCGCTTTTGACCATGGTTTTTTAAACGCTGCGATTGAACGTTGTGACATCAAACGCAACCCTTTCCACCCGTTTTCAAGTTTTGATACCGCCAGCCTAGCTGGGTTAGCCTTTGGGCAAACTGTGTTAGCAAAGGCCTGTGAAGCTGCATCGATTCCGTTTAGTAATGCCGAAGCGCACTCTGCTAAATACGATACAGAAAAAACAGCAGAGCTTTTTTGTGAAATTGTTAACCGTTGGAAACGTCTGGGTGGCTGGAGTTTAGCTGCACCAGAATCAATGGATGATATGTCAGCATTTCTCTAAATATGCTTTCCTGATAAGAGGGGCTAAGGTAAATATTCCTGCCCTTTTTTTCTAACGCAAATATTGACCTCATTTCCTTTTTATACACCTATAATTTGCGCTTTACTGATTGATACCATAGGGTTTATTGTGGAAGCGAACGCTTTACCACTAGGACGCTAAATTGATATGACCAAGTCTACCCTCAAAGAACACAGCCCTTTCAAGCGCTTACTCTTCTTAGTGACAGGTTGGATCTCCCTCATCCTTGGAATCATAGGTGTCATTTTACCTCTATTACCCACTACGCCCTTTATATTACTGAGCGCTTGGTGCTTTTCCCAATCATCAAAACGATTTCATGACTGGTTAAAACAACATAAATACTTTGGCCCTATGATTGAAGATTGGCAATCGGACAAAGGCATTCCGAAAAAAAGCCGTAACCGTGCCATTATTTTCATGTGGTGTGGCATGGGCCTTTCCATCTTTCTTGTCTCTAAGTTCTGGGCCACCCTGATGCTGGTTTGCATTGGCGCTTGCGTTAGCATCTATTTATTCCGACTCCCATTACGCACAGAATAACCCTATCAAATGGATACTCCCTTATTATTCCTATTGGTTACGACAAGTAAACACTCACACTAATGCAAGATTTCATGTATTAATTCCAATAAAGTAAAAGCAATCCCCTTGAAGCACGCCTTGAAACACGTCTTACAACCGATTCGCCACCTCCAGCTCATTACCCCCTTTTGAATCAAGATTAAGAAGCAGATCGACACCTTCGCTAAATTGTCATCAAACAAACTTACCTTGATGCACATCAAGGTGAGTAGCCTCATTTAAACTAGTCTAATTTATAGACACCCTCTTTTAGCAAATCACTCATTCGGATTGAGGCTAAAATGCCTGAGGTTGACACCCTTACTAATCAATTCAACTCAGAGAAAACAAAGTCATTACTGCCTTATCAAACCAGACCAAGGAGAACCTGATGTCATCTAACTTAACCTATCTTATGCGTGAGCTACCTCAATACCAAGATGAAATTCGCCTTTTGAATTTACATAATCAGGGGTTTCAAATGATGGCCCTTGAGTACCACCAGCTTACCACTCAGATACAAACTTTAGATGAGACGCAGCATCCAAAAAGCTTACGTCAGTGCCAGAATAGACAAGAAAACCTTAAACAAGCAATACAAGCAATCCTTGTTAAGCACGCCCTCGCGGCATCATTGTAAAAGGAGTGACCCATGCCTTACAGCCCAACAAACCTAAGCTTAACTCGAAACCTTAAGATTGCCCGATTCAACCACCTTATTAGCCGAGCGGAAGCAAGACTGCTAGATAACTACAAAGAAAGACTGGATAGATTACAACAAATCAAACAAGAGCAAAAAAACAACACACTTAGAAATGAAGTGATAGAAGAGTGCAAAAAGTCCGAAATACTTGCCCTGGAAGCTGTACAGTATGCGATTGGGCGCTTACAAGAAGATGACTATGGCTTATGTCAGACCTGCCATAGACCCATTGATGAAAAACGCCTCACCATTTTACCTGATATCAAACATTGCTTTGATTGTAGCCATTGATGATATAGGGCAAGCAATAAACCCTCATTTTATTTATTAGCTTTGCCTTTTCTTAATCTAGATCAAGATAAATTACTGGCAGCACTTTATGCTCTAAGCAGGATTTATTATTTTTCTAAATGACGTTAAGGAAAACCCTATGTCTGTTGAACATCACACCCTTGCCAATGACCTACCAGAATTCAAACATGAGATTCACCAACTAAAAATGACAAACGCTCATTTCAAAAAGCTGTTTGATGAATATCACGAATTAACACGCCAAATTGAAAATATGGAAAATGAAGTCACTTTGGCTACAACCAATGAAGAAGAAAAGGCAAAACACCGCCGAGTTTATTTAAAAGATGAATTGGCATCTATGCTAAGAAAAGCGCAAGCAACAAGCGCCTAGATATTTGAGGCAATAAAAAGCCCCATTCACATAGGTGAATGGGGCTTCAAATCATCGATATTTAAACAAGCAAATTAATCGCTAAAATAGCAGACGCTGTTTCCACACCCATTTGAGCCAGTTCACCATTTTTGAATTTATAACCTGCCATACTGCCTTCTAACCACAAACCATCTATCAAAGCGTTAATTTTTATCGAGAAACGCTCAGACTCAAGCTCAGAAATTAATACATTTTCTTGCGCTAAAGACGCACGGATCAAAGGCTGTAAAATATTTGTTGTCTCCACATAACCCTCACTACGAATAGCGGCCATCTCATCATCAATATAGGTAAGCGGCAAAAAGTTAGCCCATAAGAGCACAGTTCGAGGTGAGACTATGGGAAAAGAGAGGGTTGCCTCAATAAATCGGCGTAATCTTTCTTTTTCAGGTACTTCGGTATCTTCAATATTGAGCCTAGCGCTGGTATATATTTGCTCCAATAGCGCTGCATAAGCAGCCCTTATTAGCTCATCTTTACCTGAAAAATAAAATCTAATGAGACCATTAGTCACCCCTGCATAATCTGCCACTTTGCGAACAGTAGCGCCTTGTAAACCTTCATTTTCAATACAATTTAAGGTGGCTTCAATCAACTCTTGACGACGATTATTACCTTCTCTTCTCTTGGTAGACATACAGGGTTTAGATTAGCCTCTTAATATAGGGTTCGTTAAACACGTTGGTCCACCTTCACAGGCAATACACAAGGCATCACCTTTAAAAACATGAACCTTACAACCCGCCTCTTCCATCATTATCTTGGTCAGAGGAAAGCCATCAATCATAACGCATTCTTTTGGTTTAACCGGTAACACATTCAAATTTAAACCACCACTTGCGAGATACTCTTCAGCAGGTGCATCGATTAAGGTATAGCCCTCTTCAAGCAGCAAGTTATAAAAAGCAGTTGGCATAAGTGGTGAATATATTAACGCTAACCGTTCATCAAGAGGAGATATCATTGACATTAAATGTAAACAAGCTTCAGCGCCTTGCCATACAGGCAAATCAAAACCTATCACATTAATATCAAAAGGGTTTAATATCGCGTTTAGCTGATCAATACCTTCACGGTTTGAGCGAAAACCACAACCAACCACTATGGTGCTTTTATTAAGCCAAATAAAATCACCGCCCTCAATCATGGCTGTCCCCGTTAATTCACCTAAAACAGGCACGCCAGCGGCCTCATAAGCTTTACCGTGAACTTTAGGTTCCGCTACACGCAGGGGTTTACCCATGTTTAACAAGACTGCGCCGTGATCTGTCACCAAAGACGCATCTTGAGTAAACATAGCATCACACAGACCATCTCCATTATCTTCAATCCATGTTATTTCTGCGCCACTGGATGCCACTATTTTGGCAAATTCATCGTATTGTTCAATGGCTTTTGGTGCGTCGAACATAGTGCCGTAATGCCATTGTTTTGCATCCGCCGCTAACAAACTTTGACCAGGACGACGCATCAGCACTCGTTTAATCGGTGCAACCATTGACTGACTACCAAATAATTTCATCGTTAACTTCTCCTAAATACACTTTTGTTTGATCACTTCTCATTCAAAGCAATCTTGTTGACATCATTATTATGCAAGTGTATAAATTTATGCAAGCGCATAATTTGATTATTTTCAAAAATCATTTCGAGACTTTCAATATGACAATGAGTGGCACCACAGCAGATTCGAATATCCTTAAGATTACTGGCCTTAGGAAAAGTTTTGGTCAATTAGAAGTCTTAAAAGGGATAGATTTGAGCGCAAAAAAAGGTGATGTTATCGCCCTCATTGGTGGCAGCGGTTCGGGTAAATCAACCACGCTTCGTTGCATCAATATGCTAGAAACACCAACGGCGGGTGATATCCGAATTTTTGGAAAGAAAATTGAGTTGATTGCCAATAAGCAAGGTGATCTAACCCCCAAACATCCGCGCGAGTTGCGCTTGATTCGTCAAAAGCTTGGTATGGTATTTCAAGGTTTTCACCTTTGGCAGCACATGAGCATTGAGCAAAATATCATTGAAATACCGATTCAAGTATTTGCTAAACCTAAAGAACAGGCCTTGATTGAAGCCCATCAATTACTGAAACGTGTTGGGCTTTACGATAAGAAACACCAGTACCCTTGCCATCTATCCGGTGGTCAACAGCAAAGAGCGGCTATCGCCAGAGCCTTGGCAATTAATCCAGAACTCATGTTATTCGATGAGCCCACATCAGCCCTAGACCCTGAACTTGTTAGTGAAGTACTCACTGTCATGAGAGACCTTGCAAATGAAGGGCGCAGCATGATCATAGTGACCCATGAAATGAAGTTTGCCGCCGATGTTGCTAATAAAATCATGTTTTTGAACGATGGCAAAGTTGAAGAGTCTGGCTCTGCTGACGAGATATTTAATGCGCCTAAATCTGAGCGATTAAAACAATTTATCCAATCCATTAGATAACACCTAAATGACCAAACCTAGAAAGATGAAAATCATAACAATAAATCAACAAACTAGCGGAAGTGAACCATGAAAATCAAAACCTCAGCCATCATTATAAGCGCATCAGTCATTGGCCTACTCTCTACTTCAATCGCCGCCCAGACGATTAAGGTCGGCATTGCGACTGAACCTTACCCACCCTTTTCAGTACCTGATGCCTCTGGTAACTATACTGGCTGGGAAATAGACATAGCTAAAGCTATTTGCGTCCAAGCAAAACTTGATTGCGAAATTGTCGCAACCGCTTGGGATGGCATCATCCCTGCTCTTTTATCTAAAAAAATCGATGTGGTTGCTGCCTCATTATCTATCACAGCTGACCGTAAACGTGTGATTGATTTTTCTGATAAGTATTATCAATCAGGTGCCTCTATCATAGGTTCTAAAAAGGCGTCTTTTGGAAGCACACCTACTGAATTAGACAACAAAGTTATTGGCCTTCAAGCCGCAAGCATTCATGTCAAGTTTGCTAAAAAATACTACCCAAATGCCACCATTAAAGAATATCAAAGCCAAGACGAAGCGAATCAAGACCTTTACTCTGGTCGCATTGACGCCACTCAAGCAGACGCACTAACACTAGAAAGCTTCTTAAATTCAGAACAAGGTAAAAACTGCTGCGACCTTAAAGGTATGGCGGTTAACGATGAAGCCTTATTAGGTGAAGGCATTGGTTTTGGTTTAAGAAAAGGCAATGCTGAGCTCAAAAATCAGCTTAATGATGCGATTCAAGCCATTCGTCAAAACGGTGTTTATGAACAGGTCTCTCAATCCTATTTCAGTTTCAATATTTACGGCGAATAACGACCACACGCTAAGGTGCATGAGCACCTTAGCAAGCCATTAGGATGACACATGTTTATTGACTACCAATCTATGTCAGTATGGGAATTATTGGCTTTTAATGCGCCAGGATGGGGTGGAACTTTACTAAAAGGGCTAGCTCTATCATTAGAGATTGCCATCTTAGGTTTCTTAATCGGGCTTCTCATTGGTATTTTCGGAGCATTAGGAAAACTCAGTAAGAATATTATTAGTCGTGATTTGTGGGCATGTTACACCACAGCTGTTCGCGCCATTCCTGAATTGGTTCTCATTTTATTAATTTATTTTGCCCTACCCAGTGCGTTAAATGCCTTACTTAATGCCATAGGGCTTGAAGAAATAGAAATTAATGCATTTATTGCCGGTGTCTTGGTCATTTCATTTGTTCAAGGCGCTTATGCCACTGAGGTTATACGCTCAGCTATGATGGCCATTCCCACAGGTCAAATTGAAGCGGCTCAAGCTTTTGCCATGCCAAAATTCAAGATTCTTTATCGCATTAGTCTCCCTGCTATGCTACCTCATGCATTACCAGGCCTTTCCAATTTATGGTTGATTGCAACAAAGGACACAGCATTACTTGCGGTAGTAGGGTTTACTGAGTTAACACTTGCGGCAAGGCAAGCCGCGGGGTCGACCAAGGAGCAACTGTTATTTTTATCAGTTGCAGGATTGCTCTACTTCATTATCTCTTTGCTTTCGGATGTGTTTTTTAAATACCTTATCCGTCGCGCCAATAAAGGACAGATGCATGGATAATACACCCTCAACGCCTACCTCCTTAGTCGCTAAAAAAGCGCCTCAAGTCTTTCGCCCATTAACATGGTTTATGCCTCATAGAATCATTTTAATTGGCCTAGCGATTTATTTAATTAGCCTATTAATTAATAACTTAAATTGGTATTGGATTGATGAATATCAAGACGACATACTAATGGGATTATGGCGCACCCTAGTATTACTGGTTACCACCTTTGTTACAGGTTTCATTCTTGCCATTCCCATTGGCCTAGTGCAAGTGACTGGCCCTAAATACTTAGCCAGACTCGCTCAAAGTTTTTGCTCAGTCATACGAGGCACACCTCTGTTACTGCAAATTTGGCTCATATATTATGGGATAGGGTCAATTTTCCCAGAAATTGAATGGTTAAGAGATTCTTTCTTGTGGCCTTATCTTACGGATGCCTGGCCTTATGCTTTTCTTGCGTTAACCTTATCTGTTGCGGCTTATGAGGGCGAAATTATGCGAGGTGCATTTGCTGGTGTCCCTAAAGGAGAATTAGAAGCCGCCAAAGCCTTTGGCATGCCGCCATTTAAAATCTTGACACGAATTTGGTTACCAAGAGCAATCCAACGCTCTTTACCTGTGATTGGGGGAGAGGTGATATTACAGCTTAAAGCGACACCTTTAGTGGCGACTATTACCTTGATAGATACTTATGCTGTGTTCTCAAAAATCAGACAAGAAACCTATATAGTCTATGAACCCTTGTTATTTATGACGGCTATATATCTAGTATTGGCTGGCATTATTGCACTAATGTTTAACCGTTTAGAAAAGAAAAATGAGGCTCACTAGCCTCATTTTTCGTTCTTCTATAAAGTGATAAATCTAATCGTTACTTAAAGGCTAATCCCAGTTTTTCTTACGGGATGCTTTAATTTGACCTTTCTGTTTTTTCTGCTCTATGCCTTTTCGTTTAGAGGATTTTGACGGTTTGGTCGCTCGCCTCACTTTTTCAACTTTAATCGCGTCTAATATTAATTTCTTCAGTCTGACCAGTGCATCTTCACGATTCAATTCTTGGGTTCTATGCTGTTGCGCTTTAATGATCACAACACCGTCTTTCGTAATTCGATGATCTTTTAATGCTAAGAGGCGGCTTTTATGGAATTCAGGTAAAGAAGACGCCTTCACATCAAACCTCAAATGTATGGCTGAAGACACTTTATTGACGTTTTGACCACCGGCACCTTGTGAACGAATCGCCGTCAATTCGATTTCATGATCCGCAATAGAAACTGCGATTGAGATTTGTAACATGGGGTATTTTCCATAAAATTAGGCCAGCATTAGACTAAAGTGTGTCACTACAATCTGACCTAGGTTTGATAAAAGCGGCATATTGTATCAGTTATCTCAAACATAAAGACATTTTGAGGAAGCTAGGCTTTGAATGAGGTACAATTATGACAATTCTATCCACCTCATATTCAGCATTATTTAGACAACATTTGGAGCAATTAGATTGACTAAATTTCGTCCCTGTATCGACCTTCATCAAGGTAAAGTTAAGCAAATCGTTGGCGGTAGTTTGAATGACCATGGCGCCAAAGAAAACTTTATCAGTGATCATGATGCAGCGTTTTATGCCTCTCTCTACAAAGAGCACGCTTTAACTGGCGGCCATGTCATTGCATTAGGGCCCGGTAATAAAGAAGAAGCGATAAAAGCATTAAAAGCCTACCCCAATGGATTGCAGTTTGGCGGCGGTGTAAACCATAAAAATGCCAATGAGTTCCTTAAAGCAGGAGCCTCTCACCTAATTGTGACGTCATATCTATTTGAAAACGGAGAATTCTCTTGGGATAGGCTCGATAGAATTAAGCGCGAAACAGGCACTGAGCGCCTGATTCTTGACCTGAGTTGTCGCCGCACTGCAACAGGCTGGAACATAGCCACAGACCGCTGGCAAACAGTGACATCCACCCAGATAAATTTAGAAAACTTGAATGAATTAGCCGATCACTGCGATGAGTTTTTGATTCATGCAGCCGATGTAGAAGGGCTTCAAGCAGGCATAGATCAGGAACTGGTTGAGTTTCTAGGTAAACATTGCTCAATTCCGACCACTTATGCAGGTGGCGCCAGAACCTTAGAGGACCTTGCTTTGGTTGAGCAATTATCAAAAGGGAAAGTCGATTTAACCATAGGCAGTGCATTAGATATTTTTGGTGGCAAAGGGATTACGTTAGACCAATGTATTGAATGGAACACCAAAGCTTAATACGCAAAGCATGCCATTTATAGAACTCAGATAAGGAGGTTAGATATCCTTGTCTGAGTATTTCCCTCTTAGCCCCTCATTGTCTATAGGGCTTTTTGCTAAATCCAGGTGCTCATCCTTTAATACGACTAAATCAAACCTAAACATAGCTAATACAAAAAGCTGCAGTAAAATAGCGGCATAAACAATCAATGGCCAGGCAGAATTCATCGTCAATGCTAACACCAAGGTTAATAATCCGGTGCAATAACACAAACACTGAACCAGCAATTTCACCTTGGCAGTCACACCAAATTCATGGCCACAAAGATGACATATCGCGCTACCAAATGAACCCATAAAAACATTAAATAAATGCCTTAAACCCCGTCCTTGGCAATGGGGACACGTTAACATCTTACCCTCCTTATAATTAAAATCCGCGATCGGCGTGAGAATAAAGCATCGTCTTTTAAATATCATAATATGAAAAAGCCCTTAATTGATTTATCCATCAATAAACTCACAATTCACCGGTCTCAGACCTAATATCTGATTTTGATTATCATCGAATTAAACACGTTTAATCGTCTTTAATTGATGAAAACTCTCGCTCAAGATCATACTTCTTAGAAGTAACGTATTTTTCCATATCCTCAATCCGACGACTTGCTTGATTCATTCTGTCTCTAGCGCGCTTTAATCGAATTGAGGATGAGTCGGAATACTTAAACATTTTTTTTGGTCCATATTGATGTCGTCTTTCATCGTATTCAAAATGCATTTCTCCACCCCCTGGTTTTAGAACATACCAAAGGCCGATATATGCAAAAAAAGTAAAACCACCCAAAAACAAAAAACCACCAAAAAAACTTAAACGCACAACCCAAGGCTCTATATCAAAGTGATCAGCCAGCCCGGCACACACCCCTCCTATATAACCTTTGTCACGATTACGATAGAGGTTCACGCCCCACCCCTTTTGCTTGCTTTCTTCAAACATTTTTTTACATTGAGTCTTAAACTTTTGCTTCATCATATTATTCTCCCGATGAAGGATGCTCATCCTTCGAATGCTGTTTATGGCTGCGATAAGCTCTTTGGGCCTCTTTATCACGCCAATTTGGGCTGTCCGCATCCAAAATCCTTTCCAATATTTCGATACGATCCGTTAATTTATCGGCGGTTTTTAATAGGTCATCTAATTCCACTCTATCCTCCTCAACCAGTCCCTTGGCAGAACGCCTTTTACTCAAATAATGTAAAACTAGCCATAATGGGGCAACAAGCCCCATAAAGATGATGACTGGCACAAAAAAGAAAACCGCCATATTCATACATTTATCCTTAATATATTTCTTTATTTGAATGGACTTACAACTGAATATAAAGCTTATTTACTCGCCATTTTTGCTTTCAATTGGCTTAATTCATCATTAATTTGATCATTTTCTTTTAATGCGTCTATCTCAGATTTTAAGTTTGTTTTTGCATTATCACCGACATCCATGGACTCAAGTTCACCCTCTAAGGTATCCATGCGACGCTCAAAACGCTCGAACTTATCAAACGCATCATCTAGGTTAGCACGCTGACTCTGCCTTCTTACCTTAAGTCTATTTTCAACACTGGTTTGACGCATTAACATGGTTTTTTGCTTGGTCTTGGCATCATCTAGCTTAGTTTGTAGCTGAGAAATTTCGTCATTTAAACTCGATAAGTGATCATCAAGCTCACTCAGCTCATGCTCTATAGTATCAACCTCTTTGGCTGTCGATTGTTTTTCAGATAAGGCAGCACGAGCTAAATCTTCACGCCCCTTATCAATAGCTAACATAGCTTTATCTGTCCACTCTGCAATTTCATCTTTAATTCTCGCCAAACGACGCGCTGCTGTTTTACGATCTGCAATAACACGGGCCGAACTAGATCTAACCTCTACCAGTGTTTCCTCCATTTCCTGAATAATCATACGAATCATTTTTTGTGGATCTTCAGCCCTATCTAAAAGGGATGTAATGTTGCTATTAATGATGTCTGTCATTCTTGAAAAAATACCCATTGCCTTGCTCCTTCAGATTTCATAATTTAATTCATATATAACAAAGCTTATATCAGGATTTGTGCCAACTTTTATAAACAGAATAAAATCAAACAGTTACAAATCAATCATGTAGAGCACCCAAAATAAAACACGCAACACCTGTAAAATAAACCAAATTATTGGTTTTATTTACCTTCATATATGGTTATTTTAACCACTCACACTAAATTCCCCTTAACGCAGGCGACTAATGTCTTCAAATCCACAACGCGCCATCGGTAGCTCTGCCGCTCTAGCTCAAGCATTAGATCAAGCCTCAGCGCTTGCCAGCATCAATCGCCCTATTCTTGTTCTAGGCGAAAGAGGCACAGGCAAAGAACTCATTGCTCATAGGCTACATTTTCTCTCACCTCGCTGGGACCAAGCATTTATTTCATTAAACTGCGCCACCATCAGTGAAGACCTGATGGAAAGTGAACTCTTTGGCCACGAACCCGGGGCATTTACTGGCGCTCAAAAAATCCACCATGGTCGTTTTGAACGAGCTGACGGAGGCTCACTCTTTTTGGATGAGTTGGGTGCCATGTCGAGCAGACTTCAAGAGAAACTCTTGCGGGTGATTGAGTATGGAGAATTTGAACGCCTAGGGGGACACAAAACGTTGAAAGTAGATGTACGCGTCATCGCGGCAACCAATGCTGACTTAAAAGCCATGGCAAGCAAAGGCGAGTTTCGAGCAGACTTATTAGATAGGCTCGCCTTTGATGTTATTAGCACCCCACCATTAAGAGAGCGCTTAGAAGACATTGAAGAATTAGCTGACTATTTTGCCATGCGTATGAGCATAGAACTGGGCTGGGCCAGCTTTGCAGGTTTTAGTGAAATCGCATTGAAAGCACTTAAAGATTACTCATGGCCTGGCAATATCCGTGAACTTAAAAACTGCATTGAACGCTCGGTATTTCGACAAGGTGAAACAGATGAACAGCTTGAAGACATCATCATAGACCCCTTCCCGAAACACTCAGAAGTCGAGTTAAGTAAAGATAAGATAGGAGTAAACCCTGACACCTCAGCCTATCACATTAGATCTGAGCTTGGTTTTAAAGAGACTATCAATCGGCTGGAAAAAGAACTTTTAATTCACGCTCTGGAGCAGAGCCAGCAAAGCCAAAAACAGGCAGCTAAGGCACTAGGACTAAGCTACGACCAAATTAGAGGCTTGATGAAAAAGCATTTGAAATAGCCGTTTGCACTTAATACAAAGCATTCAAGATGATGGACTTATTTTTTCATTAGGAATAAATAAATATCTCTAAAAGTACTTCCCTGTCATCACCTTCGCAGGCTCTCTTTGCATAATGATTTCACCATCTTTGACTGAGAGCAGCACCTCACCTTGCTTGCGCAACACTGTGTAATCGTCTTCGCCATCTAATAGAATAAAGCTTGCTGGTTTGCCCACGTCAATGCCATAAACAGCGTCTATACAGAGGCTTTTAGCACTGTTATCTGTGATCAGACTCAAGGCGGTACTGAAATCTTGATAACCCATCATTTGGCAAATATGTAGCGCAAAATCTAGAGTACGAAGTAACTTACCATTACCTAAGGAATACCAAGGGTCAAAAATAGAGTCTTCCCCTAAGCACACATTGATGCCTGCAGCATTCAACTCCTTGACTCGGGTCACGCCACGGCGTTTAGGGTAGGTATCAAAACGACCTTGTAGATGAATACTTTCGGTGGGGCAAGAAACAAAATTAATACCGGAATTTTTTAACAATCGAAAAAGTTTCGAGCAGTAGGCATTGTCGTAAGAGTGCATTGCTGTGGTATGACTTGCGGTAACCCTATGACCCATTTTATTAAACAGGGCTTCACAGGCTAGTAGCTCTAAAAAGCGCGAATTAGCATCGTCTGTTTCATCACAATGCACATCAATCAGCCTGTCGTATTTAAGCGCCAGCTCAATAATTTTTTTAACGGACGCTTCACCCAATTCACGGGTGTATTCAAAATGAGGGATACCACCCACGACATCGGCACCTATTTCCAGCGCCTCTATCATGAGATCCAAACCACCCTCATAGGAAAGCAGACCATCTTGCGGGAAGGCAACGACTTGAATGTTAATCTTATCTTTTAGTTCATCTCGAATCGCACAAAGGGTACGCACACCAATAAGACTAGGATCTGTGGTGTCAGCATGAGTACGTACATGCTGCACACCGTTTTCAACCAACATCTCTAAGGTTTGATAGACACGTTGACGAATATCGGCTTCAGTGAGCATAGGTTTACGCTCACTCCATCGCTCAATACCTTCAAACAAGGTACCTGAGATATTCCAGTTAGGTTCGCCTGCCGTCAGTGCGGCGTCAAGATGAATATGAGGCTCAACAAAAGGGGCGCACGCCAGTTTCCCTTGGGCATTAAAGACACCATCATGATCAGGTAAATCAAGATAATCATGCTGCTCATCAATAGAGACAAAAGAGCCATTTGTAATTTGGATTCTATATAGCGCTTTTTTACCGCGTAAACGCGCGTTGATTAGTTCCTTCATGATGAAACTCCTAATACATAATTAACCGTTATGACGAATGAAACTCGCTCTGCAATTCATCAATTAAACAACTATTTAGCGCGTTTCGCCAACCATTTAGTCACAATAGGCAAGGCAGAGGTAGGCACTTGAATCGCACCCGCTAGTGGTAAGAACATTGGCCCTAACAGGGTTCCCGCAATAGTATAAGTCAGCAGCACATTACGATTACCCGCGGTCACCGCCGCCATAAAGGCCTCCTCCTTACCCTGCTTTTTATAAAGCAAAAAGGCCGCTGTAAAAAACATAAACACCAGAAAGCTAGATATTGCGATAAGCTGATACGCCAACATGGGGTCTTGGTCCCATTGCAATCGAAAATTACTGATCAAACCAAAGGGAAAGGCAAATACGACCAATATAGTATAGGGCGAAATTTTCACCAAAATCCGACCCAATTTTTCCTCAGGTACCCATTTATGTATTAAATAAGAAAGCAACATAGGACCAAATATAAAGATAGCTAAACGCATAATATAAGCTCGCATATCCAAGCTAACATCACCAGATTGCAGCATAAAGAGAGAGACGTAAATTGCTAAGGGCAGAAGAATGGTCGAGGCGATTGTCATGGCCATGGATGTCATTACATCAAAACCCAGTGCACGTATAATCGCAGGAGTTGCAAACAATGACCCCGTCGCGGCAACAGCGACAATGGCAAGTGTTAAGGCATCGTCTGCCTGTATCAAGCTAGCAAAACCATAACTCAAGCACATCAAAACAAATGAATGAAACACAGCATAAAGCCAGATATGAAACTGCTTAAGTTTATTTACCAATTCATTTTGCTTCATCCCAATGAGGGTGAGTGTCATCAGCACAAAAAGACAATAAGGCAAGATAGGAAAGACGTTTAGCGAATATTCAGGTAACAAAAAACCTAAAATAGCCGCTGCGAAAATAAAAACCAGAGAATGGCGTATCAAAAAAGAAAACATAGGGTGTTATTGCCGAAGGAGATGAAATTAAAGTTTTAAAACCGAGAGTTTGGATATTTTAATATCCTGCCACAGTGTAGCACCATTTTTCTCAAAAGAGATATGCACTACAAATCGTAAATTAATCACTAATATAGGACGATGAAATACCCCATAAAAAAACCAGAGTATTATAAGGTAGAATGAATTTTATTTTTTTCAGGAAGCTCAGCCACTTCTTCTGGCCAATCTTGCCTTGCCTTGTCAAACGCTTCACGAAGACGCATCAAATCTAAGTCATTCATCTGAATCATCATATCAGATGCTTGTTTAGGAGGGCGGGCATCTGATGTTTGAGCGAGAAGATCACCTTCACTCTTAATCGTTAATTCTTTAGGAAAACGTAGCACATTGCTCTTCATAAATTCTCTCTATTGAACTTCACTATAGATATCTATCGATACTCTATGGATAATCTGTATCAAACGCAATATTTGTTGCCCTTTATGTTACAGGATTCTCCATGAAGTTTTTAATTTCTCCCGCAAAAACATTAGATCTAGACAGTGAACTGCCAACACACACATCAAGTCAACCCATTGCCTTAGCACAAGCTCAAACGCTAATTGATACGATAAAACCTTATACACCAGCTGATGTAGCGTCATTAATGAAGTTAAGCGACAAGCTAGCAGCATTAAATGTGAACCGTTATCACGAGTGGAATCAAAACCACTCTGTCACCAATAGCCGCCCAGCGCTATTTACCTTTAAAGGGGATGTTTACACTGGCCTCGACGCCTACTCTCTTAGTGAATCTGATATTGAATATGCTCAAGGCCACCTACGTATGTTAAGCGGTTTATATGGCCTATTAAAACCATTAGATCTTATGCAGGCTTATCGCCTGGAAATGGGCACTCGCTTAGGTAATGATAAGGGCAGTAACCTGTATCAGTTCTGGGGCGATGAGATTGCCAACATGATTAAAGACGAGCTAGCGCAAGATGAGCTTCTGGTTAATCTAGCCTCCAATGAATACTTTAAAGCGGTGAACACCAAGATAATTAAACAACGCATTGTTTCTCCAGTATTTTTAGATGAGAAAAACGGTCAGTTTAAAGTCATTAGTTTTTATGCTAAAAAAGCGCGCGGCATGATGGCTCGCTACCTTATCAAGGAGCAGTGTGAAAGTTATGAGGATGTTTTAACGTTTAATATCGCGGGTTATCGCTATGACCCAGCCCAATCTAAAGCCGATGAGCCAGTCTTTATTCGCCCTGAGGCTATGCAGCCTAGAAAATAAAAAACGACCTTAGATAACCACTAACGCTAGGGTTAAGAACACCCTAGCTTTTTATTGATATAAGACGCTATTTCGAGTGAAACACTACTTAAGCCATTGACCTAAAGTCACCCTGTCATTGCCGCCATAATCCTGACGCGTTTCAATGTTTTGGTAGCCATTCTTTTCAAGAATTTGCCTAGCCCCCTCCCCTTGATCGTAACCATGCTCAAAGGCCAACCAAGCAGATTGAGCTAAATGCTGCCTTGCATCTCGGGCGATTATTTCAATATCCGAATAACCTTTTTTGTCAGCAATAAGCGCCGTTTTAGGCTCAAATCTGACATCTCCCTCATCAAGATGATGATCTTCAGGGTCGATATAGGGCGGATTAGACACGATCAAATCCAAATTATTCTCAAGAATATTATCAAACCAACTACTTTGAAAAATAGTCACATCAAGTTTTAGTTTTAGATTATTACGCTGTGCCAATTCAACGGCAGCAGGAACAAGGTCCACTGCCGTGACACTCGCATCAGCACGCTCGCTGGCAATCGCCAATGCAACAGCGCCGGTTCCCGTGCCAAGGTCCAATACCTTTGGATTTTGGCATTGATCAATAAGCGCTAGCGCTATTTCAACTAAACACTCGGTATCAGGTCTCGGAATCAAAGTCGATTCAGACACCTCCAACTCAAAACTCCAGAAGGCCTGATAACCCAAAATATAGGCAATGGGCTTCCCTTCTAATCGCTCAGATAAAAGACGCTCAAACCTTGCCTTATCTAAATCTGACACCACTTTTTCAGGCCAGGTGTAAAAGTAAGAGGTATTGACTGCTAACACTTCAGCCAGCAATAACTGCACATCCAATTCAGGTGTTTCAGTTTGTCTATTAGAACCAGAAAGGGCCGCTAATTGAGCGACCCCTTGCTGGATAACCTGATCAATTCTCATGTTATTTCATCATGCCAATTGTCATTTATCGATTCTCACCACTTAATGCCGCAAGCTGACTTGCCTGATGTTCATTAATCAATGGCTGAACCAAGGTATCAAGGTCACCTGTGATAATTTCATCAAGTTTGTAAAGGGTCAGATTGATTCTATGATCTGTCACGCGACCTTGAGGATAGTTATAGGTACGAATACGCTCAGACCTATCACCACTACCCACTAGGGATTTACGTGTTTCAGATTGCTCAGCAGCATGCTTCTCATCTTCTGCCGCCTGCAAACGAGACGCAAGTAACGCCATCGCTTTAGCACGGTTTTTATGCTGAGAACGCTCTTCTTGACACTCAACAACCACACCTGTTGGAATATGTGTTAATCGAATCGCTGAGTCAGTTTTATTGACGTGCTGACCACCTGCGCCCGACGCCCTAAAAGTATCAACGCGTAAGTCACCTTTATTAATTTCAATCGCATCTTGCTCATCCATCTCAGGCATAATCGCCACAGTACAAGCAGAAGTGTGAATACGACCTTGAGACTCAGTAGCCGGTACTCGTTGTACTCGGTGCACACCGGATTCGAATTTCAGAAGGGAATAGGCGCCTTCACCAACAATACGTGCAATGACTTCTTTATAACCGCCATGCTCACCTTCATTGCTACTGATAATCTCAACTTTCCAACGCTGAGTCTCTGCATAACGAGAATACATACGGAACAAATCACCGGTAAAAAGAGAAGCCTCATCACCACCGGTACCCGCGCGCACTTCCAAGAATACGTTACGGCTATCGTTTGGATCTTTTGGTAATAATAGCTTTTGCAAATCGAGTAATAGCTCTTCTTTTTGAACCTGACTCGCTTTCATCTCTTCCACACCCATTTCTTTTATATCTGGGTCAGAGTCAGTCATCATTAGCTGAGCTTCTTCAAGGTTTTCTTCGTTTTCTTGGAACGCCTCAAAGCATTTAACAACCGGCTCTAGCTCGGCATATTCTTTAGAATAAGCACGAAACAGATCTTGGTTCATGATAATTTCAGCATCACTTAACAAAGCCGCTAATTCTTCATAACGATCCGCTAAGGTTTCTAACTTTAATTTAATCGATTCTTTCATGTTTAAGGTCTTTTTATTAAATTCTTTAAAGCAAACTCGTGACGCTGGTTTTTACACGAAACAAGCCGACTAGTTTTTATCGTCTTTGAGTTCTGTCATGCCCAACACTTTAAGTGCCACACTTAGGCTTTCTTGATCATCATCCGCACCCGCTTCTCGCAAAAACTGAGTGGGTGTATGAATCAATTTATTCATTAAATTATGGGCCATTTTTTGCAAAACTTGCTCAGGCGATTGCCCTGCGCCCAAGTTCTTTATCGCTCGTTCATACTCAAAGGCTTTAATGTCTTCTGCTTTTTGACGGTAGGAGACTATAACATTTGACACCTTACGAGAATCTAAATTACGACGAAATTCAATAACACCCGCATCGATAATCGCTTCAGCCGCTTTGGCGGCATCTTGTCGTGACTTAACATTTTGCTCAATCACAGAATGAAGGTCATCAACCGTATACAAGTAGACATCATTAATATCTTCTACTTCGGGTTCAATATCCCTTGGTACAGCGATATCAATTAAAAGTATGGGTTTATGACGACGCTTAGAGACTGCCTTTTCAACCATACCTTTACCAATAATTGGCAATTGGCTGGCGGTAGAGGATATGACCAAATCAGCTTGGGCCAAATATTCGCCGATATCGGCTAACAAAACGGCTTCAGCCCCCATTTCGGCCGCTAATACCTGCGCTCTTTCTAACGTGCGGTTAGCCACGATAATACGCTTCACACCACTTTCTTTTAAGTGGCGGGCGACCAATTCGATTGTCTGACCCGCACCTATCAATAAGGCGGTACTGCTCTTTACATCGGCAAAAATTCGCTGTGCCAAACTGACGGCAGCAAACGCAATCGACACCGGATTTTCACCAATAGCCGTATCTGTGCGTACTTTTTTTGCAATCGAAAACGTACGCTGAAATAAAGCCTGTAAAGATTGACCTATGTATTTACCTTCTTGAGACACAGCATAAGCCGATTTAACTTGCCCCAAGATTTGAGGCTCACCCAATACCAAGGAATCTAACCCTGAGGCAACACGCATAATATGTCTCACACTTTCATCATCCTGATGGGCGTAACAATATTGCTGCAACTGTGTCGCTGGAATTTGATGATATTCACTTAACCATTGAATAATCTGATCGATGCTCGCACCTTCTGGCACGACACAATAAAGCTCGGTTCTATTACAGGTAGAAACGATAACAGCCTCCTCAGCTCGATCATTGGAGATCAAGGAAGATAAGGCGTCGAACATTTTCTCCGGTGCAAACGCAACTTTTTCTCGTATCGCAACAGGTGCAGTTTTGTGGTTGATACCAACCGTAATTAGCGGCATTAAGGGAACTCTTCACAGGTAATGAGATCTTAGCATCAAGCTAAATAAGGCTTTTAAAACTAGGCCCCTAAAAATAAGGCCTCGCATTATACTTGGAAATGACTCATTTTCGCACCCCATGAAGTCAATAAAAACGAGAAAGCTTGTTGTAATGTGGTGGTTAGGCTACTGACATTGCTAGAATGAAGGGATAGTATAAGGTAATAACTTGAATGATTGCTTTAATCTATATCTGTTAAACATTAGGGCTTTGACATATTTCATGCTGTTTAACACCTTATAAGGTCAAACCAACATTAAAACAGGGCTCGATAACTCATGACATTGCCTATTTCCAACAAGCGTTTTACACCGCTTAATCAATTCAATCAAGCACGCCCTAAGGTAACGAACACCAGTACATCACGCTACTTCAATATCAAAAACCTACTACTCATTTTCCTAACATTAAATTTGATAGCCTGTGGCTCCCAACAGGTCCCCTTAAGTACCGCGAGTAATAACAAGAACTTAATCCTCATGGAAGAGACAGCAACATCAAACGCTGAGGTTGAGAACAAAGAGAACCCTCGCCTTAAACAAATGCTTATCGCTGAATTTAACCTGCATAGAGGCAACTTAAACGCTGCCTATGAAAGCTATTTATCCCTAGCACAACAACAGAGTGATATTACAGCGATTCGTCGTGCATCCGATATAGCTGTCGCCATGAATAACTTATTTCTAATTGAACAGGCAAGTAAACTTTGGCTAACGTTGGAGCGCGATAACAAACGGCCTTACCAGCTTAATTACGCGATCCAAATAAACTATCACAAAGACAAAGCCGCTCTCGCGCTATTGCAAAAAGCCATTAACAACCAAGTCAGCATTGATTTCATTCATGATGAAATTAATAAAAATGTGAGAAAAGAAGATCAAATTGAAACCATTAAAAAAGGATTAAATCAGCTAAAGCCGCTTTTTACCGACAATATTGAAATAGACATAGCATTAGCCAGAATTGATTTTTTAGAGGGGAATTTCAAAGGTGCGCTGGCAAAGAGTAAAATACTCAAAGCAAAAATTGGCGGCGATAACTTTGGGGTTGAAAGCTATCTAATTCTCGCGTTTAGTCAAAACCAAGACGATCAACTCAAAGACGCCATTCAAAGTTTAGAAGAAGCCCTAAGCGTACATAAAAACAACTTAAGATTATTAACACCTTTATTAAACTTTCTAGTTTTAGATCAACAAGTTGAAAAATCCAAAAAATATTACTTAAACACTGACCTAGCTCCTGAAGGGACAGTTCAACTGGCCCTTAATTACATTAGTCAATTAGTCGAGAACCATCACCCTGAACTTGCTTTAAACCTATTAACGCGCCTTGATTATCAAATAACAGGCTTAGCCGATCAGTTTTATTACTTAGAAGCCAATGCGCTCGCTTTACTAGATAGAAAAGAAGAAGGCATAACATTATTACTTAAAACCACAGGTCCACTGAAACTTAGCGCCACTGAACAGGCCGCTGTATGGCTTTATGAGCTTGATGATGAGTCGCGCATAAACCCCATCGTCATGTCACGCCTTAGTGAACTACAAAACCTTGATATGGTTTTAAACATATGTTTTTTACACGAAGATGAAGGCCGCCTTGACCTTGCAGACCAACTTCTATCATCCGCACTCGACATCTATATAAATGCAAATTCATTACGTTATAAAAGAGCCCTGCTTGCAGACCAAAGAGGCTTTTGGTTAGAAACGGAAAAAGAGCTTAAGTACCTTGTCTCTCTTGAACCCCAAAACCCCCAGTATCTTAATGCACTTGGCTACACGTTACTTCAATATACACAAAGGTATACTGAAGCCATGCAACTAATTGAAAAGGCCTATCAAATTAATGCGGATGATCCTGCCATTATTGATAGCCTTGGTTGGGGGCATTTTCTCCTAGGCAATAGTGAACAGGCTATTTTCTACCTAAAAAAAGCATGGAACCTGTTAAAAGACCCTGAAATTGGCGCTCACTTCGGTGAGGCACTATGGCCAAAACACCCAGAACAAGCCAATCTCATTTGGTTACAAGCACTCGATAACGAGCAAAATCACGACCGACTAAAGGATACTATTCAACGCCTAAACCCTACTTTCAATTACCCAAAACCCACTCCTAACCCGCCTTTATATACGGACATAGCACAGGAACAAATACCATGATAAGAGCGTTTTTACTCTTATGTATCAGTCTTTTTATTAGCGCATGCTCAACCAACTCAAAACAAGTCATTATTGCACCAACCAGCATTGATGCAATTACCCAATGGCAAGCCTCAGGCAGGGTAGGCATTAGAACTAGCAATGATGCCATTTCCGGAAATTTCAATTGGGACCACAGCCCTCAAGGGTTTAGCTTAGTCATCAGTGGACCGTTCGGACAAGGCACAACTAAGTTGTCCCAAGATGAAAACCAATTAGTAACGCTTGAATATAAAGACACTAAAGCAACAGGTTCAAACCCAGGGTTATTACTCGAACAACATTTCGGTTGGCAATTCCCCGTGACTCAGATTGCCTATTGGGCTCGCGGTTTAGCAGAACCCAATACCGCTGCCGCTTTCAGCTACAGCGTGCAAAGCCAACAATTGGAAGAGTTAGTACAAGACGGATGGATAGTAACCTATAAAGAATACTCACTCGTTCAAGGCTTAGCGTTACCCAGAAAGCTACAGGCGGTCAAAGCGCCTTTTCGCGTTAACCTCATCATTAATGATTGGACGATTCAATAATCGTTCAATCCTTTTAAACAGCTTAAAGACGACTATTTTCATGAGCAATTCCAGCATCACACTACCATCACCTGCAAAACTAAATCTTTTCTTACACATTACCGGTCGTCGTGATAATGGCTACCATGAGCTACAAACTCTTTTTCAATTTATTGATGTATGTGATGAGCTAACTTTTACCTTGACTGAATCAGATGAGATTTTGCTTTTAGATGAGATTCAAGGTGTCAAAAAAGAAGATAACCTTATTTATAAAGCGGCGCAGATACTATTGCCCTACCGAGCAAAAAGCGTCCCTCAAGGCATAAAAATCAACCTACAAAAACAATTACCTATGGGTGGCGGAATTGGCGGCGGAAGCTCCAATGCAGCAACCACATTGCTGGCTTTAAACCAGCTATGGCAATGCAACCTAAACCTTGATCAACTTGCCGCCCTAGGCCTTGGTTTAGGGGCTGATGTCCCTATTTTTGTATTTGGGAAAAGCGCATTTGCTCAAGGCATAGGGGAAGAGTTAACCCAGGTTGAACCAAACACGCCCCATTACCTACTATTAAAACCCGATTGTGAAGTAAAAACTGTTCAAATTTTTAACGATAAATGTTTGACAAGAGACACCCCTCCCATCAAAATACCGCACGCCTTGAAGCTGGGTGGACATAACGATTGTCTTGAGGTTGTAAGAAAACATAATCCTGAAGTAAATGAAGCGTATCTTTGGCTTAAAAATCAAGGGGATGCAAAACTTACTGGTACAGGGTCTTGCCTTTTTGCAGCATTCGATAGTCGAGACGATGTATTGAAAGTATTGGCGCAAGTTCCTAATAGATGGCAAGCATGGCATTGTCAGGGCTGCAACATATCACCAACACATCAAGTTCTTGACCAGTGGATTGAGCATAATTGGGGTATAGCCAAGCGGTAAGGCAACAGGTTTTGATCCTGTCATGCGTAGGTTCGAATCCTGCTACCCCAGCCAAACTCTATTCACCATGAAAATACAAAGGGTATTCACAAGTGTCCAAGTTAATGGTTTTTACCGGTAATGCCAATCCTGAACTCGCTCGTAGGGTTGTGCGCCGACTAGGTCTTCCTATTGGCAATGCAACAGTAGGAAAGTTCAGTGACGGAGAAATTACGGTTGAGATTAATGAAAACGTTCGCGGTAAAGACGTTTTTATCATCCAATCTACCTGCGCACCTAGTAACGATAACTTGATGGAACTCATCGTTATGGCTGATGCCTTGCGTCGTGCTTCTGCCGCTCGCGTAACCGCTGTTATTCCTTATTTTGGATACGCCCGTCAGGATCGTCGTGTACGCTCCGCTCGCGTACCTATTACGGCAAAAGTCGTTGCTGACATGATTTCAGCTGTTGGTATCAATCGCGTTCTTACGGTTGACCTTCACGCAGATCAAATCCAGGGCTTCTTTGATATCCCTGTTGATAACGTATATGCCACACCTTTGTTGCTTGATGATCTTCAACGTCAAGGCTATGACAACGTCACCGTTGTTTCACCAGATGTTGGTGGTGTAGTACGAGCTCGTGCTTTCGCTAAGTTACTAGATGACGCTGACCTTGCCATTATTGACAAACGTCGCCCTCGTGCAAACGAAGCTCAAATCATGCACCTCATTGGTGATGTAGCAGGCAAAACATGTGTCCTTATTGATGACATGTGTGATACTGGCGGCACGCTATGTGCGGCCGCTAAAGCGCTAAAAGAGCATGGCGCAGAAAGAGTGTTGGCTTATGCCACTCACCCTATTCTTTCTGGTAAAGCCATTGAAAATATCAGTAACTCTGTTTTAGATGAGTTAGTGGTAACCGATACCATTCCGCTAAGTAAAGAAGCGTTAGAGTGTCCACAAATTCGCCAGTTGTCTATGTCAGACATCATGGCAGAGGCTGTTCGTCGCGTTTGCAACGAAGAGTCCATTAGCGCTATGTTTGGTGCCTAATTAAAAAGCAAACCAAACAAACCGTTCGGAATTGGTCGCACTTCTGGACAATTTAACTTTTAAAACTAGGAAATTATCAAATGACATTATCTATTAATGCTGTAGCACGTTCTGAAGAAGGTAAAGGTGCGAGCCGCCGCCTTCGTTTAGCTAACTTGGTTCCAGCTGTAATCTACGGTGGCGAAACTGCCCCTCAGTCTATTACTTTTGCTGCTAACGAACTTAAAAAAATCACAGAAAACCAAGATTTCTTCACAACAGTTGTTGAAGTGGTTACTGATGGCAATGCAGAAAAAGTTATCGTTAAAGCACTACAACGTCACCCAGCTAGCCCTGCGGTAATGCACCTTGACTTGCTACGTGTTGACGAATCTCGTGTAATCACTACACGTATTCCTCTTAACTTCGTTGGCGCAGCAGCATCTGAAGGCGTTAAGAGCCAAGGCGGACGTCTGAGCGTTGAAGCTAAACTAGCTGAAGTTCGTTGCCTTCCAAGCAAGCTTCCTGCAACTCTTGACATTGATTGCTCTAAAGCACAGCTAGGCGATATCTATCACCTATCTGATGCTCAACTACCTGAAGGCGTTGAACTAGTTGCCCTTCTTAAAGGTAGCGATCACAACCAGCCTATCGGTCGTATCGGTAAAGCTAAGTAATAAGATCTAATTGAAGGCGGTATTGTGGCAAGTTTTAAATTAATAGTTGGTCTGGGTAATCCTGGCACTGAATATGAGAACACTCGCCATAATGCCGGCGCGCAATGGATCGAAGCACTGGCTCGTCAGAGTCAGTGTTCCCTTAGAAATGAAAGAAAGTTCTTTGGCCAATTTGGCAAAGTTTATATAGCTGGGCAGGAATGCTATCTCCTTATTCCCTCCACCTATATGAATTTAAGCGGCAAAGCCGTTCAAGCTTTATGTCAATTTTACAAAATCCTTCCCCAAGAAGTACTTGTCATCCATGATGAGTTAGATATCCCCCCTGGTACAGTAAAAATCAAACGTGGCGGCGGTCATGGTGGACATAATGGACTCAAAGACATTATTTCCAAACTGGCTAACAACCGAGAGTTTGGTCGACTGAGACTGGGTATCGGTCACCCAGGACACGCCAGCAAGGTTGCAGGTTACGTACTAACCAAAGCACCTCAAGACGAATACCAACAAATTCAAGCAACAATAGACGAATCTCTTCGTCATATTGATAGCATAGTTACAGGTGAACTTAATCCTGTAATGAATCAACTACACAGCTTTAAAGCTTAATTTCTAAGCTTAGCTTTCATACTTTTAAGATAACACTTCAGCAGGACTTATTATGGGCTTTAATTGCGGCATCGTTGGCCTACCCAACGTCGGTAAATCAACTCTATTCAACGCACTAACCAAAGCAGGCATCGGTGCAGAAAACTTTCCATTTTGCACCATAGAGCCTAATGCGGGTGTTGTGGCCATGCCTGATCCACGCCTTGATGCACTTGCTCAAATCGTTAACCCTGAGCGCGTACTTGCAACAACCATGGAATTTGTCGATATCGCAGGTTTGGTTGAAGGCGCATCTAAAGGGGAAGGCCTTGGCAATAAGTTTCTTGCCAACATTCGTGAAACGGATGCGATTGCCCATGTTGTACGTTGTTTTGAAGATGAGAACGTGATTCACGTATCAAATCACGTCAATCCTAAACTAGATATCGAAGTCATCAACTTAGAATTAATTTTCGCTGACCTTGAATCGATTGAGAAACAAATATTCCGCACTGCTAAAAACGCAAAGAGCGGCAATAAAGAAGCCATAGCCAACAAAGCCTTTCTAGAGAGCATTAAAGCCCACCTAGAGGATGGCCTTCCTGTACGCTCAATGGACCTCAGCGACGATCAGAGCAAAGAAGTGAAGCTACTTCATCTCTTAACCACCAAACCAACCATGTATATTGCTAACGTTGCAGAGGATGGTTTCGAAAACAACCCATACCTGGACCAAGTAATCGAAATCGCCAAAGCTGAAAATGCCGTTGTTGTCCCTATCTGTAATCAACTTGAAGCTGAGATATCTGAGCTCGATGCAGAGGAAATGCAAGAGTTCCTAGATGAAATGGGAATGACTGAGCCCGGCCTTGACCGTGTTATCCGTGCAGGTTACGAATTACTAAACCTACAGACCTATTTTACTGCTGGCGTAAAGGAAGTGCGCGCATGGACAGTAAAACAGGGTGCGACTGGACCACAAGCCGCTGGCGTCATTCATACTGACTTTGAAAAAGGCTTTATCCGTGCCGAAGTTGTTGGCTATGATGCCTTCATTGAGCACAAGGGTGAAAGCGGCGCTAAAGATGCTGGTAAGTGGCGTCTTGAAGGTAAAGATTACATCGTAAAAGACGGCGATGTGATGCATTTCCGTTTTAATGTATAAAAATATTAAATTGTTATTAATATTTTTATAAAAAAGCTTGACCCGATAAGGGCTTATATGAATAATGTCGCACCCAGAGAGAGGGGATCGAGCAAACGATAATTTCTCTCTGGTTTGCAATTGGGGTATAGCCAAGCGGTAAGGCAACAGGTTTTGATCCTGTCATGCGTAGGTTCGAATCCTGCTACCCCAGCCATTGCAAAGAAAGTTAAGAAAGTAATTATGGCTATGTAGCTCAGTTGGTTAGAGCACATCACTCATAATGATGGGGTCACTAGTTCGAATCTAGTTATAGCCACCATTAATTACTTGAAGATTGGGGTATAGCCAAGCGGTAAGGCAACAGGTTTTGATCCTGTCATGCGTAGGTTCGAATCCTGCTACCCCAGCCATTCTTCTTCTTAACACGGTTAAGGCTATGTAGCTCAGTTGGTTAGAGCACATCACTCATAATGATGGGGTCACTAGTTCGAATCTAGTTATAGCCACCACTTAATAGTTTGTTTGGGGTATAGCCAAGCGGTAAGGCAACAGGTTTTGATCCTGTCATGCGTAGGTTCGAATCCTGCTACCCCAGCCACTATCTAAGTACCACTCTGATTTAAAACACTCCATTAAATAATTATTAGAACACCTTAGTTCAAATTAACCTTCTTATTTTATTTAATATCAGTTCTGATACCAAAATGCCTATACGGATGCAAAATTTGTTTAAAGACAGTTATTGCCATCACTAAATAGTATTATTGGGGTATAGCCAAGCGGTAAGGCAACAGGTTTTGATCCTGTCATGCGTAGGTTCGAATCCTGCTACCCCAGCCATTATTTAAATACTTATCCTCTTCTATACCGCATTAAATAATTTCTTTTTTGAAATTTCTCTGTTCTAGTTGATATTCTTACTTTATTTAACTTTAGTTCTGACACCATATCATCTTATAATTAAGCATATTCAAAACGTTTATTATTCGTAGCCTATATCCAACAAAAGGGAAGATATATTATGAGAACTGCACTTATTCTTGGTTCACTACTAGTGGCCGCCAACGCAAACGCTGACTTTATTGGTTTAACTGCAGAAGCTGGCTTATATTCTCCTAATGCCGATACTTGGGCTGCCAATTCAGGCTCAACTGTTTCTAACAATAATATGGATGCTGACAGCGGCCTCTATTACGGCATCGCTTTCGAACACCCTATCCCTCTTATTCCAAATGTTCGTATCCAAGGAACAACACTTGAAACAGATGGCACCAATGATGGGGCAGCAACTGAGATTGACCTCTCTCATACAGACTACACAGCTTACTACGAGCTACTTGATGGCCTTTTATGGATCAGCCTAGATGCTGGTGTTACTTTTCGTCAGTACGACGGCACAATCACTACCTCTGGCACAGATTCAGACTTAAGTGAAACCGTTCCTATGTTTTATGCTGCACCCGCTATCTCTGTACCAGGAACAGGCCTCACACTTGTTGGCGAATTCAAATTTGGTACATTCGATGATAAAGATGTGACAGATACAACACTCAAAGTTAAATGGGAATCACCTTTCTTAGTGGGTATTGAAGCGGGCTATCGTCAACATGAAATTGACTTTGAAGGCGTTTCAGGCAAAGACGTATACAGTGATAACAGCGGCATATTCTTCGGTGTTAACTTCGATATCTAAACCTTCATTTAGATAGCAATAAAAACCAGCTAATTGCTGGTTTTTTTTTGCCTGAAGAATAAGAAACTCAAGATACATAAACTTTCGCCGATAACACTAAATAGACTTAATTGAATACACATAACTAGATACTTTAATCAGCACCTAGAGTATCTAACTCACATTAAGGAAGAAAATAATGAAAACCTCACTAATTTTAGGATCTCTCCTTATTGCCGCGAATGCAAACGCCGACTTCATTGGTTTAACTGCAGAAGCCGGCTTATATTCTCCTGATGCAGATACTTGGGCTGCCGATTCAGGTTCAACCGTTTCTAACAATAATATGGATGCTGACAGCGGCGTTTATTACGGTATTGCGTTAGAGCATCCCATCCCTCTTATTCCAAATGTCCGTATTCAAGGGACATCGCTTGAAACAGATGGCACCAATGATGGGGCAGCAACCGAGATTGATCTATCCCATACAGACCTCACAGCTTACTACGAGCTTCTTGACGGCCTTTTATGGGTTAGCCTAGATGCTGGTGTTACTTTTCGTCAATATGACGGCACAATCACTATTTCAGGCACTGATACGGATTTAAGCGAAACGGTTCCCATGTTTTATGCCGCACCGGCAGTTTCAATCCCTGGCACAGGCCTTACGCTAGTGGGTGAATTTAAATTTGGTACATTCGATGATAAAGATGTGACAGATACAACACTTAAAGTTAAATGGGAATCACCATTCCTAGTGGGTATCGAGCTAGGTTATCGCCAGCATGAAATCGATTTTGAAGGTGTTTCAGGTAAAGATGTATACAGTGATAATTCAGGTGTCTTTTTTGGCGTGAATTTCGATATATAAGATATTGAAAACCATACCCATAAAAAAAGCCCAGTTTTTAACTGGGCTTTTTTATATACCTACTGACTACCGGCTAGATTAATTATGTAAAAATTCAGCTCGAGTCTTATCACTCTGTTTAAAAAGTCCACCCAACGCCGTTGTTTGTGTTGAGGAACTAGCATCCATGACACCTCGCGCTTTCACACAATAGTGCGTTGCTTCAATAGTGACAGCCACGTTATCTGTTTCAAGCAAAACTTGAAGTGTCACTAAAATCTGTTGTGTTAATCTTTCTTGCACTTGCGGACGTTGCGCGAAAAAACGAACAATACGATTAATTTTTGATAAACCGATAATTTTATTTTTCGGCAAATAAGCCACTTTAGCCAAGCCATCAATAGTGACAAAATGATGCTCACAGGTACTAGTAAAGCTAATGCCCTTCACCTTCACCATCTCATCCACTTTCATCTTATTATCAATCACAGTAATCTTAGGGAAACTATGATAATTAAGACCCGAGAAGATCTCCTTCACATACATTTTTGCGATACGATGAGGCGTTTCAGCAAGACTATCGTCATTAAGGTCAAGGCCAAGTGTTGTCACTATATCGACAAATGACGACTGAATTCTTTGATACTTTTCTTCTGTAGTCAAACCATTATCAATCATAGGTGTTTCTAACCCATGCTTAATAAGAGCGTCACGAACACAAATAGCCTCAGAACTTAAAGGTAATTCATTAATAGTAGGCTGAGCCGCTAATACTGTTGTCATTCTGGTGTCCTAATATGCAAACACACCAAAGTGTGCGTCAAGAAATTGCCGCTATTCTACACCAATTTTTGATCAAGTTAATACCATCAAAACGACAGGATTCAATCATACCTTTTAAGTTAATTAACCAAATCAGAATATTAAAAAGAAAGCGATATAAAACAAGAAGTCATATAAAGAAGATTCTCTATATGACTTTATCAACCAAGACTGAGCACTAAATATTTCAATCAACTAAAGCCAGTTTGTCAACATAATGCCGATACCCAAGCTACGTACATGATCATCATATTCAGCAAGAGTTTGTCCATATCCATCAAAGTACTGAATATAGCCTCTTGCTTTACCCCACATGGGAAATGTAAAACCTAGTTGCAACGCACCTTTACTGTCAGATCTAAGATTATTTCTAAGCATAAGATCAACACTATAATCATCGATGACATACACAGCATTAAGCTCACCATAACCCAAATACTTTTCAATATTAGGATTATCGTCATCATCACTCCCCTCAGGAATACGATACCAAGGCTTTAACGATAAGACCGCATTTTCACTTTCAAAAAAGAACTCTGCATAAATTCTATTCCACGAACGAGACAGAGGCTCCATCCTGCCATTTGACTGGTGATTAAAACCTAACGTAATGTACTTAGCCTTTAAACTCGAAGTTATTTGCTGTTCAAAATCAAACAGAATAAAGCTTTCAGGTTCATAGTTCGTTTCTCGAAAGGGGGATGATATTTTAGTGTTGTAAGATTGCCATAAAGCTTGCTGTGTATAGGCCCCCCATAGACTGGCATTAGTTCCGAACAAATTAAATGCTAATGGAAACTTAATACTTAATTGAAATTTAAACTCAAGATCATCTAACTCACCACTAAATGCAGAAGCATCACTAACATTTGTATCGTCTTGATACTTTAGAGGAAGGAAGTAATTAGGTTTATGAGGTGTTATTACAAATGGATTTTGTAAGGATGCCCTTTCAATATCGACCCTTTGCTCGATTAAACCTTTTGACTTCTCTGCTCGAGTAGAAATCGAATCAGGAGACTGGGGCTCAATTAATAAGGGAGTTTCAATCGGTGTTACATCTATCGGTAAAGCGCTTTCTTCAACTTCTGCATACACATAAAAGCATGGCAAAACTAATAGCCAAGTCGTTTTTTTCAACACAATATAAGGTTCCAATTTAGCAACAGTCAGTTAACTACCAAGATGAAAGAGCACTCATAAAAACGGCACCCTGAATTAATAAAACTAATAGCCTTTGTTTATATTAACGCCACCAGGAATGACACCTGTTTCTCGATAATTTAATACATTATTAGCGACTATTTGACTCGCTGAATAAGGGTTTGTTTGAGCAGAAATATGAGGCAATACTGTGATACTAGGATGAGTCCAATAAGGGCTATCTTGAGGTAGCGGCTCCTCTTCAAAAACATCCAGTACACTATGGGACAATTTGCCACTATCTAGCGCCGTAAATAATGCCTGTCGATCAATAACACCCGCTCTTGCAAAGTTGATGACTTGAGCACCATAGGGTAACTGAGCAAAAAAGTGGTCATTGAGTAAATTTTTAGTATCTGGTGTCAAAGGCAAAAGACAAATCAGAATATGAGTATCTTTGAGCATAGCTTTTAAGCCTTCCTCACCTTGATAGCAAGCTATTGTGTCTATTTGCTTCTTAGAGTTACTCCATCCAGATACCTTAAACCCCTGTAAACTGAGCGCTTTGGCTGCTTCCTGCCCAAGCGCACCTAAACCTAAAACTGATATATGTCTATTTTTAGGTTCGACATAATCTATTTGATGCCAAGTCTTTTGAGCTTGGAATTGCGCATAACGGTGCATATCTCGATGTAAATACAGGGACCAAGCAAGAGCGGCTTCCGCCATTGCCTGGCTCAACATAGGATCAATCAACCTAACCAGTGGTAAATCTAATTCTTGCATTGCCTTAACCAAGGATTCTACACCAGCCCATAAACTCTGAACCCAGATTAAATTTGGTAATTGTGTCAGGTCATCTACCTTGGGGTTTGCAATAATCGCAATATCACAAGCCCGCTTTTCAGCGGCTGTCATAGTATCTAGGAGTTTAACGTCATCATCACAGATTAAGCCATTTAATAAAGACAACCATTGTTGATTTTCAGTTTCACAAAGTTGAGTGACAAGCGCGATCATATTGATAAAGTCTCATTAAAAGTAATCTATATAAGATCAAATTATGGAATCATTTTGAAAAGAAACAGCCAATAAATGATTAAAGGTGAATTGGGTGGCAGAAACAGGACGGCCAAATAAATAGCCCTGATAATTCAAACAGCCCATTTGCTCAAGCCTTAAAAGATGCTCTTGGGTTTCTACACCCTCAGCGAGTACCTCTATATCTAACGCACCAGACATAGCAATGACAGCGCTCACTATGGCGGCATCACCACTATCAATCAACAAGTCCCTAACAAAGGACTGATCGACTTTTAAACGCGATATTGGCAAGGTCTTAAGGTATTGAAGTGACGAGTAACCCGTTCCGAAATCATCAATAGAGAGTTTCATTCCTAAAGACCTAATATGCTCCATTTTAAGGCGACTCGCTTGAAGGTCTGTGAGCAACATGTTTTCAGTGATTTCAATATCAATCAAGGTGGCTGGAATATTGTATTTCAATAACAACCTTTCTAAATTAATCAAAAACTCAGGGTGCTGAAACTGTATTGGGCTGACATTAATTGATAAAGTCCAATCTGGCTTCCACAAGTCTCGCTTGAGCCACTGGGAAAGTTGATAAAACGCATTTTCCATCACCCAATCACCCAAGGCGATAATAAGGCCAATCTCCTCTGCCAGAGGGATAAACTGCGCCGGTGGAATAAAGCCATTATCACCGTCATGCCAACGAATCAGGGCTTCAGCTCCTAGCAACTCACCCTTCACATTATTTTGTGGCTGGTAATAAAGCTCAAATTCATTATGGGTCATCGCTCTATGTAGGGCTTTTTCTAATTTGAGCCTATCATCGGTTAACACCTGCATTTCAGCTTTATAGAAACGGTAAGTATTACGCCCAGCATCTTTCGCTTTATACAAAGCCGTATCCGCTTGCTTTAGTAAAACCCCCACATTTTCTTCAAAGCCATCAAACAAAGTAACACCGATACTGACTGAAATGTGCATTTCATGGGTACCAACAAATTTTGCTTTATTAAATGAGTGCACTATCTGCTGGGCAAAAGCAGCTACTTTTTCAGTAATTAACTCCAAATCACCGTCTAAATAGGGAAACAAAAATACAAACTCGTCACCGCCTAATCTAGCGACACAAATATCCCCTTGAGCCAATACTTTAAAGTCGTTGGCAACAACCTGTAGTAGCTGGTCACCCACGTCATGACCGAGAGAGTCATTAATATTTTTAAATCTATCAAGATCCAAAAAGAGTACAGCCCCCTTAACTTTACGCTCACGACTAATTGACATGGAGGAATCTAATCTTTCCATAATCCAATGACGGTTTGGTAAATGAGTTAATGAATCAAAGTAAGCCAGATGGTTTATCTTATCCTCTGCTTCTTTACGCGCAGAGATATCACGGGCCAAGATTAGAACTTCAATTGAGTCCTGTAGGACATATTTAATCAAACGAATTTCGATGGGTGTGATTGACCCTGACGAATGTCGATACTGGGTCTCTATCGTCAGCGGTGTATCTAACGGCTGTTTTATCAGGTCCTGATAAAAGACAACCCAACTATCTTCTGCATGCAGACTACGCAAATGGGAATGGGTTAATTGATATTCATCCACCCCTACCATTTTGACAGCGGCTTTGTTAACCAAGGATATCTGACCTTCCATATCAGATAAGAAGATAGCGTCACCCGCCTGTGAAATTATGGCTTTAGAATGAGCATCACTTCGCTCTAATGCTTTAAGCGTATTTTCTAGTTTCCACCAAATTTCACTAAAAGCATCACTCAAAGCACCTAATTCATTATTTACAAATTCAGTATCATCAAGTTTCGGCAGAGGTTGAGATAAATCTTCACTGTGAGCAAGTAAGATGGTTGTTAGCTTTTTAAGAGGCCGTGTCACTATTACAAAAAATACGAGCGAAATTAATGAGGCTAAAAAAATGTCTTTTAAAAGACTAATGAAGAGTCCATTTAAACTCTCGTTAATAAAATTTTGAACAACGAGCTCTTGGTCTACCCAAATGCTGAGTTTGCCCACAAATAAGGCGCTGCCTTCATAGGTGAGAGGAATACTATAGTGAGCTACATCAGGCAATAAAAAATCAGCCATGATCTTGTAGAATCGACTTTTAAAGTCATCCCGTCTAGCCACACCGAGTAGAGAGCCATCTTCACTTGCCAATTCAGCACGGTATACAAGGGTTTTTTTAGTCAAACCATTGACTAACTGATTGGCGAATACAGTATCAAAGCGGAATGCAGCTTGCTCAGCAGGTTTTTCAATCAACTCGAGCAATTGTGTAAATTCTTTATCAACATCGCTTCGGACTTCAATAATGTCCGTATAGAATTTTACAAGACTAGCAACTAGGCTTAATCCTACAGCAAACAATAATGTGTATAAGGCTTGTTTTAAAAAAAGTGGTTTTGTTAATGCTGATCTCACTCAATAGGCCTTTTCATCACGTTAATCCAACTAATATTATAGTCATTTACAGCTTAGGCACATGAAATACTAATCGCTAAAAAAATAAATAAATCATCATGAATACTTAAGTAGGATTCATATTCACCATAAACAGCAACAAAATCAATATAATTTTTGAGGATATTAGTAAGTTAAGGCAATAGTCGAAGCTATTGATAATAATGGATTAATTTGAAATTCAAATAAGGCTATTTTATCTCAACCTGTTTAAATAACTATCTACGTCATATCATCACTTTATTACGCCCTAACGCTTTCGCTTCGTAAAGCCGCTTATCTGCCCTGTCTATGAGTTGATCAAAATTATTATCTGTATCTTTAAAATATGAAACACCTGCGCTAACCGTCAATGTAAAAGCCCCTGCGCTTGTTAATAATGGCTCAGTGGCACATTTAATCCGTATTTTTTCTGCTAGTTCATACGCCGAATTAACTGTCGCATTAGGCATAACAACCAAAAACTCCTCACCACCATAACGCCCAATATAATAAGGCTCTTGCACTAACGTTTGACAGCGTTTTGAAAACTCAATTAAGGTCTCATCCCCAACGCTGTGGCCATACTCGTCATTCACATCTTTAAACTTATCTAAATCGAGTAGAATACAGGCAAGTGGTAGATTATTTTTTTTGTTTGACAGAAATAGTTCGTTTGATTTATCCATTAAAAAACGTCGATTATACAAATTTGTTAACGAATCAGTCATTGCCATCAGAGTTAACTTTTCCTCCATAATAACTTGCTCTGTGACGTCAATTAATGTGGTTTGTATCGCATACTGATCATTCCAAATGACTTTACGCTCAACCAGCTCAACCCATAAACAAGAACCATCTTTACGTCGATTTTTAAATCGCTGTTTGGTATCAGGCTGCTTATCAGACAAAATAAGAGCGGCTCTCGCTAAAGAAAGGTCGGGGCTTTTATCGGTAAAAAAGATACTAATGTCATCCAGAGCAAGAATCTCTGCCGGTGATTCATAACCGTGCATACTGGCATAAGCTTGGTTCACCAAAAGCGGTTTAAAGTTGCGGTGTATTACCATGCCTTGAATAGACCCTTCGATAAGGTCACGAAAACGCTGCTCACTCTTACGTATTTTTGTCTCTGCCTGAATCAAGGATGAGATATCGACAAAAGCAATCTGTAAAGCAGGCTCCCCTTCCCAATTTACAACCTGTTCAATAGCAAGGATAAAAAACTCAGACCCCTGATCGTTATAATGACGAAAAGAGCGGACTTGTGGCTTTTTTTCTCCACTCATAATCTCATTATAATTAGATCTTGAAACATCACGCTGGTCAGGGTTAATTAAGGTAAAAATACTGGCTAATTCAAGAATCTCTTTACCATTTTGATAACCAAAAAACTGGGCATAATTATCATCCGCATAAAGCGGTACAAAATTTCTATGTATGACAACCCCATGATTAGGATTAATTAAGTCACTTCTCTTCTTACTCATAAAGGCCACGATTTACATCAAAACCGGATAAAATAATTAACATGGCCACTCTAGGCTCGCTCATTGAATATCTCTTATTATTTAATTGAATAAGTCCCTTACAATCACTATACGCGTAAATGAAGGGGACTGAAAAGTTAGTTTTGTGAACGATTGTTTACCTTGATAAACATGACTCCAACTTAACTTTTCTTTTACTTACAAGAAAATAGGCTTCACTATAGATAATGTATTGTCAGCAATACCATTTTATAAACTAACATAAGTAAGCCTAAATACATCATGATCTCATTAAGACTGCTTATTTTTTGCGTTATGATTTCAATCACTTTGATCCCTATTCTTAGCTTATCCCTGTGGACCAATAAAATCATCAAGGAGCAAGTTTATGGTTCGGTAAATGAAAAGCATTTGTTGATTGCTAATAATATTACCTTTGCCCTTAATCGCTACACCATGGACCTCAGTAGCGCGTTAAAAACGGCTGTACGCTCACACAATACTAATACCAACCAGCACATCACTGACGACCTACTAAAACAACTCAATATTCATACACTAGGAAAGTACAGTCGAAATGGAAGGCGCGTTATAACCTATTTCGGCGATACCATTTTCACACCCAACTCTCTCTTCAGTTTAAAAATCGATAATCAATCCCTTGATATCAACACAGTTTATTTTTCAGATTTAAAACAAGGTTTTTTACCTGAACCTAGCATTTTTATTTATCTTAAAGACGATCAACAACATCTATGGCTAGCGGTTTTAAACCGTAACTATATTAAGCAAATACAATCACTTATTAGCTTTGGTAAAAAAGGGCACGCGGCGATAGTTGATAGAAAAGGTCGTATACTCGCCCACCCTAATAAAGTGTGGGAAGCATCAGGTAAAAATATATCAAAAGTATCCATTGTAAAAAAAATGATGGCCGGAGAAAGAGGGGTTATGCAGTTTTACTCCCCCGCATTAGAGCAGGATATGATTGCGGGCTTTAACGTGATAGATCAAACGGGTTGGGGCGTAATGGTACCTCAACCGATCAGTGAATTAGATATAGCCATTGATAAAGTAAAACTGTCGACTCTCATCATTAGCTTAGTTTCATTTATAATTGCGGCGCTGCTAAGTTGGTGGATTGCTGGCATCATTACTCACCCAATAAAAACCTTGGCTAGACGAACAAATCGTATTGCCGGTAGTTTCGATAACAAATCGAATAATAAAAGCAGGATCCCACCGACTAAAGAGTTTTCAGCGTTAATGCTAAGCTTTAACCACATGGCAAAACAAATTGAAAAAGATAAGTTAGATCTTTCTAAAAAAGTAAATGAGAGAACGTTAGAGTTAAAAGCGTCAGAAGAAAAAAGTCGAAACCTAGCAAATCTAGACTATATCACAGGCTTAGCCAGCCGAATGTCTGTCATAAACACCTTAGAGGAACTAACTGAACAACAAGCAGATTTCGCCCTTCTCTTTATCGATCTGGATAACTTCAAGCCCATTAACGATAAATACGGACACATTACCGGCGACAGATTATTACAGGCGGTTGCCAAGCGGATTATGTCAGAAAACAGCCATAAAGATAATGTCGCAGCCCGTTATGGTGGCGATGAGTTTTTAATTATTATTAATAAACCTGCTGACTTAGATGGTTTAATGGCGCAAGTAAATGAAATTCTAAATCTACTAACCACGCCTTACATTATAGATGGACTTGAACTGCATATTGGCGCCTGTATCGGCATAACCAGAAATACCTTAGGTCAAAACACGAATGCAGATCAACTCATCCACCAGGCAGATCAAGCCATGTATCAAGCCAAAGCAAAAGGTAAAAATAAAGCGATTCTTTATTCCCCCTTACTTAACAACCAATCCAACATGATCAAAAAAGCACAATAGAGAAGATCAACTATCTATTGTGCTTATCAATATAAAACAAAGGCTTAAACTGGCTTTCTATTTATGAGCAAAAGCCGTTGTGCTGCAATCACCCTCAATTTTTTCTTTTTCTTCTGCTAAAAGCTCATCCGGAAATTGGCTCATGAAACAGCAGCAAACACCTTCACCTATCATGGTCCTTGGTCCTAACGGATGAGAGATATGCTGATAAACCCCATGACTATGCTGATGACCTTCTCCATGGCTATGTGAATGACCCTGTTCATGGCTATGGCTATGTGAATGACCGTGTTCATGGCTATGGCTATGTGAATGATCGTGCTCATGGCTATGTGAATGACCGTGTTCATGGCTATGGCTATGTGAATGATCGTGCTCATGGCTATGTGAATGACCGTGTTCATGACTGTGGCTATGATCAGCTTGAGAAGCGCCTTGTGTAT
>Ga0209395_1000471_pt1 | contig 59230 bp, 54 predicted proteins | sample GOMGulsemesocosm_3_FD_184635 | JGI IMG/M metagenome (GOLD analysis project Ga0209395, IMG submission 184635) | Methane-oxidizing microbial communities from mesocosms in the Gulf of Mexico - GOM9D Gulf of Mexico (SPAdes) (version 2) | ecosystem: Environmental > Aquatic > Marine > Cold seeps...
AAATGTGATGCTAATTCTAGAGTCCAATACATAATTGTAACTAATTTTTAATTTTAAGCAAAAATAATTTTTTAAATGAATAAATCAAGTAAAAAGTTAATTATTTCAACAGAATTTATAAGAACGTTTTTTTTGTAAATTTTGAGAGTGAAATGTTTTTTAGATTAAATTGAAGTACTTAATACTTTTTAGGAATCCATTTTATTTCATCAGCTTGTAAGTCATGGGACAACTTTCGTGCCAATACAAAAAGATAGTCAGAAAGTCTATTTAAGTATTTCAAAGCTCGCTCATCAAAGGGTGATATTTCGTTCAAGGCACTTGCTAATCGCTCAGCACGCCTGCAAACACAGCGTGCAATGTGACAATATGACACAGTAGTGTGACCGCCAGGTAAAACGAAATGTGTCATTGGAGGAAGATCTTCTTCCATAGTGTCAATTTCTGTTTCTAAAACTGCTATGTCTTCATCTTCAACCTTAGGGATATTCAAACGTTCTTTACCGCTTTTTAAGGTGCTTTTTTCAGGGTCAGTTGCTAAGATGGCACCTAAAGTAAATAATTTGTCCTGTATTTGAATTAGAATTTTTTTAGAGTTGTCATCAATCTTTTGATCTCTAATTAAACCAATGTATGAGTTTAGCTCATCTACAGTTCCGTAACTGTCAATTCTGATATGATGTTTTGGTACACGTGTTCCGCCAAATAGGGCAGTGGTTCCTTTGTCTCCAGTTTTTGTATATACTTTCATGGCGAAAATTTATTTTTGTCATTCCCTCGAAGGAGGGAATCTTTTGCAATTTAAATATTTAAAATTTAAATAATTTAAAGACTATCGATTAAATTGTCGAAGAAGCTTAAAATATACAGAGCAAAGAGTATGCTTAGGATTTATTTCAAACGGTAAAACATTACTTGTGAATTCTTTTACACTCTGATTGTAAAATGTTCTTTGTGTTTTGTTTCTGCTCTGAAAAAAACAAACCCCCAAAAAAAAGTGTCTATAGTGATAGTTACTTTTGGGTGTACTTTAATTTCTTCCCATGCTTCTTGCATTTCTGCAGACCAATGAATGTCGTCAAAAATAAAAACAGAGTCGTTTTTTGCAAACTGAACAAGTGAGATGAAGTATTCTAGTGTAGCTTTTTTTTGATGATTCCCATCAAAATACACAAAGTCGTAAACAATTGTATTGTTTGTTAGATAGTCAGAAAAGTCAGTAGTAATTGCCTTTATATTATTGAGTTGATGTTTTTTAAATTGCTGTTGTGCAATAGCGGAAGTTTCCGGACACCCTTCAAGAGTAGTTGTTTTTGTTTTTGAATTTCCAAAGGCAATAGCTGAAGTGGCTATCCCTAATGATGTTCCGAGTTCAAGAGTGTTATAGAAATCGAAATAACTTGTTAATCTTGTTAATAGTTTAGCTCTTTTTGTTGTGATCCCTGCTGTTTTTACAATAGCAGAAATTTTTCGTTTATTACTTTTAAAAACCCTGCTTCCTGCTCCAAAATCTGTTACGTTAATATGATTTTTATTACGGAGTAATTCAGATCGATATTGGTCCAATTTTGAATATTCAGGGATTTTCGTTTTATTATAAAAGCACTTCGTAATTAAATCAAAAACAAAGGGTGAATGCACCCCGTGTTCATTAGTTGATTTAAACAGAAACTTTATGTAGGCTATTATTTGAAACACTTTTATTATTCTCCTTCAAGTTTAGCAGACAATTCAAACCAACGCATTTCCTTTTCATCTATAGCATCCCCAAGCTGTTTTATTTTTTTTGAGACTTCTAAAACCTCTTCTTGAGTATATTCTTTCGTTGCAAAGCTACTTTCTAGCTCTTTTTTCTCGCGGTCAATTTTTTGAATGTCTTTTTCTAAACGATTGTATTCTTTTTGTTCGTTAAAAGAAAGTTGGACAGTTGTTTCTTTTTTCCAAGTGGTTTTTTCTTTTTTCTCTATGTTTTTTACTTGTGGAGAGCTACTATCTTCATAAGACCTGAAATCAGAATAGTTCCCAGGAAAATCTTCAATAATTCCTTCTCCTCTAAACACAAATAAATGATCTACAACCTTGTCCATAAAATACCTGTCGTGAGATACAACTAGTAAACAGCCAGGATAATCTAATAGAAAATTTTCAAGAACACTTAGCGTAACGATATCTAAATCATTTGTTGGTTCATCTAAAATTAAAAAGTTTGGGTTCTGAATAAGCACGGTACATAGATACAATCTTTTTCGTTCACCTCCAGAAAGTTTCTCTACACGATCGTATTGCTTTTTCTTGTCGAATAAAAATCGTTCAAGTAATTGAGATGCAGATATTTTTCTGCCTTTTGAAAGTGGTATATAATCACCGAATTCACGAATTACTTCAATTACTTTTTGACCTTCTTTTATATTAATTCCTTTTTGGGTGTAATACCCAAATTTAACTGTTTCTCCAGTAATAACTTTACCGGCATCAGGTTTTTCAGTATTGGTTAACATGTTTAGAAAAGTAGATTTTCCAGTACCGTTTTTACCAATAATTCCGATACGCTCTCCTTTAATAAATGAATAGTTGAATTTATCTAAAATTTTCTTGTCACCAAAGGATTTATAAGTATTGTGGAATTCAACAACTTTATTCCCTAAACGTGCCATGTTTATTTCTAATTCCATGGAATGCTCCTTACGTCTGGAATGTGCTTTTTCTTTTATTTCGTAAAAGTCATCTATTCTTGATTTAGATTTGGTGGTACGCGCTTTTGGTTGGCGACGCATCCAATCTAATTCTTTCTTAAATAAGTTTTTTGCTTTCCCAATTTCTGTATTAGCAGCAGTTACACGCGCTTCTTTCTTTTCAAGGTAATACGAGTAATTTCCTTTGTAATTATATAGTTGTCCGTTTTCTAATTCAATAATTTCATTACATACACGTTCCAAGAAAAATCTATCGTGAGTAACCATGAAAAGGGTAATGCTTTCTTTTTTAAAATAAGCCTCTAACCATTCGATCATTTCTAAATCCAAATGATTGGTAGGTTCATCTAAAATTAATAAGTCAGGTTTGCTAATAAGTATCGTAGCTAGGGCTAAACGCTTTTTTTGTCCTCCAGAAAGTAAGCTGACTTTTTGATCAAGCATTTCAAGTTTTAATTTGAATAATATTTGCTTGTATTGTGTCTCAAAATCCCAAGCGTTATGTTGTTCCATCAAATCAAAAGCATTTTGATATGCCTCAGAATTATCAGGGTTTTCTAGCGCTTTTTCATATTGTTGAATAATTTTTAGAGTCTTATTGTCTGAAGCAAAAATGGTTTGTTCAATTGTAAGTGTTTCATCAAAAACATCATCTTGTGATAAGAAAGAAATAGAAAGCTCTTTTCGTTTTACAATTTGTCCAGTATCCGATTCATCACGGCCAGTAATTATGTTTAGAATAGTAGATTTTCCAGTACCATTTTTTGCAATAAAGGCAATTTTTTGATCTTTATTAATTCCGAATGAAATGTTATCGAACAATACACGTTCGCCATAAGATTTCGATATATTTTCAACAGATAAGTAGTTCACGTTTTTTATTTTTTACAAATTAAGTTCAAATTCCTTAGATATGAGGTATAAAGTTTTATTATTAGTACTGAAAAGCTATATTTGTAGCTTACGAAAATTTAAAATAAATGAAAATTAAGTCTTTACTTACTTTCTTACTGCTTATAATTTTGGTGTTTACTTCATGTATTTCTAGTAAACAAACAAATTATATGCAACATAGAGATAATGCGTTGGAGGAAGTGTTGTTAAGTAAACAATTACCACCATACCGTGTACAAATTAATGATGTATTAAGTATTCGTATTAAGGCATTGGATCAGGAAATTGTAGGGATGTTTAACCCTATAGCTTCAGATAATAATGTGTCAGCTTTAACAAGAGAAGCCTTGTATTCAGATGGGTTTTTAATCGATGATCATGGTGAAATTACCATGCCTACTTTAGGTAAAATGAGTGTATTGAATTTAACAGTAGTTGAGGTTAAAGAAAAAATTAAAAAAATACTTTTAGCAGAGTACTTTAAAGAGGAAGCAAATATTTTCATAACGGTTAAATTAGGAGGTATTAAATATACCACTATTGGAGAAATTGGTTCAAAAGGTACTAATGTGATTTTTCAAGAACGGGTAACTATTTTTGAAGCCATAGCGAATGCTGGGGATATTCCGTTACTAGGGAATAAAAAGGATGTGTTGATTATACGGCCATATCCAGGAGGAAATAAAATACACCATATAGATTTAACTGATATTGCAATTTTTGAATCTCCTTTTTTTTATATTCAGCCAAATGATATGATTTATGTAAAAGCATTACCTCAAAAAGCTTGGGGTACGGGAGAAACAGGCTTAAAGTCCTTTACAACTATATTAAGTGTTTTTACAGCTTTAGTGTCAACTTATGTTTTGTTTAAAACTTTATAATAATGGAAGAAGAATTTAATATATCAGAATTTAAATCCATGATTAATTTTAAAGAATTATTCTTTAAAATTTTAGGCTATTGGCCATTGTATATAGTTTCTTTAGTAATTTGTTTTGCTATCGCATATTCTGTTAATGTCAGAAAACAGAGCGTTTATAGAATGTCCACTCAAGTGGTGGTTTCTGCAGCAGAAAATCCATTTTTTTCATCTTCTACAAGCTTGACCTTCAATTGGGGAGCTGGAACTGAAAAAGTTCATACTACTACTACATTGTTAAAGTCAAGAACACATAATGAAAAAGTGGTTGAGTACTTACAGTATTATGTTAATTATCAAAAGCAGGCTGAGTATTGGCCTTATGATGCTTATAAAAAATCGCCCTATCTAGTTAAGGTGGATACTACTCATGTGCAATTGGTTGGTAAACAAATTAGTGTTACACCAATTTCAGCAACAGCGTTTGAGTTGTCTATAGATTTTAATGCACCCAATGTTAGGGTGTTTCATTATGGAACTAAGAAATATAGTACTATAGCAGTAGGAAAAGGGGTTTTTACTAAAAAGTATTCCGTAAACGAGCCAATTGTACTGCCGTTTATGTCAATGAGTTTTCTTCCGTATCTAGAAATCCCTTTTTCTAATCAGGAATTTAAAATTTCACTAGCTGATTTTAATGCAACTGTTTCTGGAAATAAAACAATTGCTATTTCGGCTAATAGAGAGAGTCCTGCAATTCTAAATTTATCAAAAGGAGGAACTAATAAAAACAGAATTGTAGATTATTTGAATGCTTCTGTAAAAGTACTGAGTAGAGATGAGCTAGAGCGTAAAAATATCTTTGCGACCAACACGATTAAGTTTGTGGATAGCATGTTGTTTGGTTTGAAGAATCAGGTTAAGGCAAATGAAGAAGCAATAAATGATTTTAAACAGAGAACTAAATCATTAAATTTAGAAGACAATGCAACTAGGTTATCAGAAGATCTTTCTAGTATAGATTTAGAAAAGGAAATGATTGCTAAAAAACTAGATTATTTATCTGAATTAGAAAAATACCTTAAAAGCAATAGCGATTATAAAAATGTACCAGCTCCATCTGTAACTGGGGTTGATGAAGAAAATATTGTGGCAAATGTTGGAGGTATTATATCCTTATCTGTTGAGAGATCAAAATATAAATTTACGTTACGGGAAGGAGCTCCAAAATTTGCTGAATTGGACAGGGATATTAATTCATTAAAAACGGTGTTACTAGAAAATATTAAAGCCTACAGAAGTGCCTTAGGGATAGAGTTAAGGGCTGTAAATAGGAAATTAAGTAAAATTCAAAAGCAGTTTGAAAGCTTGCCTAGCGATCAACAGGAATATATAAAAATAGAACGTAAGTATGCGCTTAGTAGCGGGTTGTATGATATGTTTTTAACGAAGCGTACTGAAGCAGGTTTGATAAAAGCCGCTAATGTTTCCGATTTGTTAGTGATTGACGCAGCAAAAGACGTAGGTAATTTGGCGATAGGTCCTAATCATAAATTTAATTATGTCCTCGCTTTGGCTATTGGATTTTTAATACCTACAGGTATAGCGGTTTTATTATTTTTATTAAACAATAAAATTTCAGGTCCTAAGGATGTTGAGTTTTTATCCAAAATACCAATACTGGGAGTTATTGGTAAGAGTAAGAGTCCGTTAGTGGTTTTTGAACGCTCAAAATCTCCTGTTTCAGAGGCGTTTAGGTCCATACGTTCTGGTTTAGAGTTTATGTATAAAAAACAATCGCTATCTAAAAATTCTAAAACTATTTTGCTTACTTCTTCTGTTAGTGGTGAAGGAAAGACTTTTACTTCTATTAATATAGCAAGTTTATATGCTATGAGTAATAAGAAAACCATATTGTTAGGGCTAGATTTACGTAAACCTAAACTTTTTGGAGATTTAAATTTACACAATAAATTTGGCGTAGTTAATTGTTTAATAGGGGATAAAAGCATAACTGAAATTGTTCAGAAAACGCATATACCAAATTTAGATTTGATTTCCTCCGGACCGGTACCTCCAAATCCTTCTGAATTATTGATTAGTGATGAAATGGATGTTTTTATGGAGCAATTAAGTAAAGAGTATGATTATATAGTTATGGATACTCCACCGTTAGGTTTAGTGACTGACGCTTTAGATTTAACAAAGTATTCTGATGCGAATTTGTATATGGTGCGACAGGATTATACTGAAAAAGGAATGTTGGGCTTGATTAACGATAAATATAAAAACGGAGAAATAAAGAATTTAAGTTTTGTATTGAATTATTTTAAACTTAAATCAGGCTATGGTTACGGTTATGGTTATGGTTACGGAGCCTATGGAGAAAGCTATCATGAAATGGAGAGAGAAGAAGGCTTGTTGTCAAAAATTTCTGCAATTTTTAAAAGGTTAATAAAGAAATAAAAACTACATGTTGAATAAAGATAAATGGTTGTTTGAAATAACTCCTAAAAACAGCTTATTTAGTTTAAACTTAAAAGAAGTTTGGCAATATCGTGATTTGCTATTGCTGTTTGTAAAGCGTGATGTAGTTACGGTCTATAAGCAAACTATATTAGGGCCTTTGTGGTATTTAATAGAGCCCTTATTTACATCGATAATATTTACTTTAATATTTAATAATGTAGCCAACATTCCGACAGGAACAGTACCTCCTTTTTTGTTTAATTTAGCTGGGATTACCACATGGAATTATTTTAAAACCTGTTTGACTGCCACCTCAAATACCTTTAGTGCAAATGCAGGGATTTTTGGTAAAGTGTATTTCCCACGGATGATTATGCCATTATCTATTGTTATTTCTAGTCTTTTTCGTTTTGCAATTCAGTTGTTTATTTTTACTGTGTTTTTTGGGTATTATTACTTAAATGGTGCGGAAATAAGTTTTAATAGGTACACGGTTTTATTCCCTGTCATGGTACTGTTAATGGGGATGATGGGCTTAGGGTTAGGAATGATAATTTCTTCAATGGTAACCAAATATAGAGATTTAAAAATATTGATAGGCTTTGGTTTACAATTATTAATGTACCTGTCGGCAGTAATGTATCCGGTGTCCTACTTTACAGAAAAATTACCTGAATATGCATGGTTGATAAAATATAATCCGTTAACATTTATAATAGAAACAGTGCGTTACCAGTTGTTAAATGTTGGGACTTTTAATTGGCTTAGTTTTGTGTATACGGTACTTATAACATTAGTTATATTGTTTACTGGTATTTTGATTTTTAATAAGGCAGAAAAGAATTTTATTGATACGGTGTAATAATGAACGATGTAATTTTAAAAATAGAAAACCTAAGTAAACAGTATCGATTGGGAACAGTCGGGACAGGTACTATAAGTCATGATTTAAACCGTTGGTGGCACATCATTCGTGGTAAAGAAGATCCGTATTTAACAATTGGAGACAGCAATGATAGAACATCTAAAGGAGATTCTGAATATGTTTGGGCTTTACAGGATATTAACTTTGAAGTAAAGCGAGGTGAAGTTATAGGGATTATTGGTAAAAATGGAGCTGGTAAGTCTACCTTGTTAAAAATATTATCAAAAGTTACTGGGCCTACTACGGGTAGTATAAAGTCTAAAGGGCGTATCGCTTCTTTATTAGAAGTAGGTACCGGCTTTCATCCTGAAATGACCGGTCGAGAAAATATTTACCTCAATGGGGCTATTTTAGGAATGACTAAAAAAGAGATTGAGAGTAGGATAGATGAAATTATTGAATTCTCCGGCTGTGAACGCTATATAGATACACCTACAAAAAGGTATTCTTCGGGAATGACGGTTCGTTTGGCTTTTGCCGTTGCTGCACATTTAGAGCCTGATATTTTAATTGTAGATGAAGTTTTGGCAGTGGGTGATGCAGAATTCCAGAAAAGGGCTATTGGGAAAATGAAATCTATTTCTAAGGAAGGAGGACGTACAGTTTTGTTTGTAAGTCATAATATGACCACAATAAATACTTTATGTCAAAGATCTATATTACTTGAAAATGGAAAAATTTTAAAAGAAGGATTAACATCAGATATAATACCATATTATTTATCAAGTTCTCAGTCCGAGGAAATGATACCTAAAGTCATTTTTGATATTGATGATACTAAAAAATTCCAATTTACAAAAACTCGAATAGTTAATGAAAATGATGAATTAATTGTAGATGGAATCGTTTCAACAAATCAAAATTACTATGTAAATATTGAATATATATTTAAAGAGGATGTTAGTAAGTGTCATTTGACATTGATTATAAAAAACTCCTCAGCAGAAGTAATATTGTTTATAGATAGAACTGACTTTTATAATGAGTTTTTTATTGCTAAAACAGGTAAGTATACAGCAAAAATTAAAATTCAAAATCCGTTATTAAAACCAGATACATATTTTATTACATTAGGCTTGGCAGATAATCATTCTAATATAAATGATCATCAATTTGAAGTTTTGAAATTTAAAATAGAAGATATGAATTCTATTAGAAGCTCTAGGACAGGATCGTTATTTTTACCTACAGAATGGAATATGGTTAAAAATAGTTAAATAAATGAAAAAAAGAATAGCTAATTTATTGGTTAAATTTTTACTGCTTGCAGATAGTGACAGGAAAAGTAATTTGTTTAATATTTTAAGAAAAGAAAGTCTTAATAAGACATACAATGGTTATAGAGAAAAATATTCGCTATCAAATACTTTTAGATTTAACGGTATAGATATTTTATTTTATGGTAGTGGTGATATAATTTGTGGAGAAAATTCTTACATAGGTAATTATTCTACAATACAAGCATCGGAAAATAACAAAGTAGTTATAGGTGATAATTGTGCGATTTCACATAATGTTAGGATATATACAGCTTCAAACGTTTCTAATCAAAACTTAAATAGTGCTGGTCTAAAGCAAAAAATAGAAGGAGATGTGGTTATAGGTAATGGTGTTTGGATTGGCGCAAATGTTTTTATAAACCAAGCAGTTACAATTGGAGATAATGCTGTAGTAGGTTCTAATTCCGTGGTTACAAAAAGTATAGAGGCAAATGCAATATATGGTGGTGTTCCTGCAAAATTAATTAAAATGAAGTCTTATGAGTGAAGTTTTAAATAAAAAAGTATTAGTAACTGGTGCAGATGGTTTTATAGGAAGCCATTTGGTAGAAGAGTTGTTAGTTCAAGGGTATCAGGTAAAGGCATTTTGCATGTACAATTCGTTTAATTCATGGGGTTGGTTAGATAGTCTTCCTAAAGAATTATTAGCTCAAATTGAAATATTTACGGGTGACGTACGTGACCCTAATGGAGTTCGTACAGCTATGAAAGGTTGTGATATGGTTTTTCATTTGGCGGCATTAATAGCTATTCCATACTCTTATCATTCTCCAGACAGTTATGTTGATACTAATGTAAAAGGAACGTTAAACATTATTCAGGCGGCAAAAGACTTGAATATTGAACGTGTTTTGGTAACCTCTACATCAGAAATTTATGGAACAGCTCAGTATGTGCCTATTGATGAAAAGCATCCTAAACAACCACAATCTCCATACTCAGCTTCTAAAATAGGAGCAGACTGTATGGCAGATTCTTTTTACCGTTCATTTGATATGCCAATTACAATTGTTCGTCCGTTTAATACCTATGGACCAAGGCAATCGGCTAGGGCAATTATTCCTACTATTATTACGCAATTATTAAATGGTTTCGAGGAAATTAAATTAGGAGATTTAACACCTACACGGGATTTATTATATGTAAAAGATACAGCTAAAGGATTTATTGAAATTGCAAAAGCTACCAGTTTAATTGGTCATGAGTGTAATATTGCTACAAATTCTGAAGTTACTATGCAGAAAATGGCAGATACCTTAGTAGCATTAATTAATCCTAAAGCAAGAATAGTTCAAGATGAAAGTCGCTTAAGACCTGAGAAATCAGAAGTTTTTAGACTTTTTGGTGATAATAGTAAAATACTTGAACATACCAATTGGCAAGTTGAACATACCCTAGAGCAGGGGTTACAGGAAACCATAAATTGGTTTAGTAATCCAGATAACTTAAGACAGTATAAAGCAGGTATTTATAATGTATAAAGATATAATTCAATTTATTAGAGAAATATATAATGAAGATTCTAAATTTATACCACTTCATGAACCACGATTTATAGGTAATGAAAAAAAGTATGTTTTAGATGCTATTGAATCTACATTTGTTTCTTCAGTAGGAGAGTATGTTGATAAGTTTGAAAAAATGATGTGTGATATTACAGGTGCTAAATACGCTATAGCGACTGTAAATGGTACAAATTCACTTCACTTGGCGCTTTTATTAGCAGGAGTTGAAAATGAAGATGAAGTGTTAACACAATCGCTTACATTTATTGCTACTGCAAATGCTATTAGTTACGCAAATGCAACACCACATTTTGTTGATGTTGATAAGGAAACATTAGGACTTTCACCTTCTAAATTAAAAAGCTATTTAAAAGAAATAGCAGAAGTTAGGGAGGGTAAATGTTATAATAAATTTACAGGTAAGAGAATAGCTGCATGTGTGCCCATGCATACTTTTGGTTTGCCATTGTATATTGACGAGTTGGTTTCGGTTTGTAATGAGTATCATATACCTGTTGTAGAAGACGCAGCGGAATCATTAGGAAGTACTTATAAAGATAAGCATACGGGAACATTTGGTTTATTAGGAGTATTTAGTTTTAACGGTAATAAAACGGTTACTGCCGGTGGTGGAGGCGCTATTATTACTAATGATGAAACAATTGCAAAGCGAGCAAAACATTTGTCTACTCAAGCAAAAAAAACACATAAATGGGAATATGAGCATGACGCCATTGGTTATAACTACAGAATGCCTAATTTAAATGCTGCTTTAGCTTGTGGGCAATTGGAGCAGTTAGATAATTATATAGAAAATAAAAGAGCATTATCTGATTTGTATGCTAAATTTTTAAAGGACAATCAATATCTTGAATTAGTAAGAGAAGTTAAACATTCAAAGTCTAATTATTGGCTAAATGCTGTAATTTTAAAAGATAGAAGTGAAAGAGATAATTTCTTGGAATATACTAATGATAATAATGTGATGACTAGGCCTATTTGGTCATTGATGAATAAATTAGAGATGTTTAAAAAATGTCCTAAATCAAATTTGTCAAATGCTGAATGGCTAGAAGACAGAGTAGTAAATATAACTAGTAGTGTAAGGGTAAAATAATGAGTAAAAAGCAAATCATATTAATTGGAGGCGGAGGACATTGTAAATCTTGCATTGATGTAATTGAGTCTGGTGATGAATATGAAATTGTAGGGATTATCGACGCTAAAGAAAAAATAGGAGACTCTATTTTAGGATATAAGATTATTGGATGTGATGATGATTTAAAATCTCTTAGTCAAAAATATGATTATGCGTTAATAACTGTAGGGCAAATAAGTTCAGCTGAATTGAGAACTAAATTGTTCGAAAAAGTTTTAGATGAAGGTTTTATATTACCTAAAATTATTTCATCTACTGCACATATATCCAAACATGCCATTATTGGTAGAGGGACAATTGTGATGCACCAAGTTGTTATTAATGCAAATGCAAACATTGGTGATAACTGTATTATAAATTCCAAAGCATTAATTGAACATGATTGCATCATTGGTAATCATACCCATATATCTACAGGAGTTATTTTAAATGGGGAAGTATGCGTCGGAAATCAAAGTTTTATTGGTTCAGGATCAGTTTTAAGAAATGGAATTTCTATTTTTAATCAAACAATAGTTGGTATGGGAAGTATTGTTTTAAAGAGCAATAATGATTCGGGACTGTATTTAAATAGTTCAAAAGAAAAATAAATTAAATGGGGGGGACTTGTTTTTGCAGTGTGATTTTTCCAAATAATTTGAAGTATTTCAAAACTTTTTTGAAGTCAATAGAAAATCAGTCAGATAAAGATTTTACATTGTTATTATTTAATGACGGAGTGGTAAATTTAAAGTCCTACTTACTTAATTATAACATAGAATATAAAATTATATTTGTTTCCGGTAGTATTGGTGAAGTGCGAACAAAAATGTTTGAATATCTTAAAAAATCTGAATTTTCGAATACAATTTTTGGTGACACAGACGATTATTTTCCTGAAAATAGAGTGTTAGTAAATAAATTATTGTTGGAAGAGAATGATGTTATAGCTAATGATTTATGTTTGGTTACTGAACAAGAAGAGAAAATCACTGATTATTATTGGAAAGATAGAAAAGAACTACAGGGAATAATTAACTTATCTTCCATAATCAAATTTAATTTTTTAGGGTTAGGAAACACAGCAATTCGAAATACAGTATTACCAGAAAACCTTTTTTTTGATGAAAAAATAATAGCGGTTGATTGGCTGTTGTTTACTAGAATATTAATGAATGATGTTAAAGTATGTTTTACATCTGATACTTTTATTTATTATAGGCAGCATGAAAACAATACAATTGGAAGAAAAAAAATAACATTAGAAGAATTTAAAAAAGGATTTGCAGTAAAATTAAACCATTATATTGCATTAGCGAAGGAGAATATCCTTTTTGAAAAAGAAGCAAGGTTGTATCAGGAGTCTAAGTTGAAAGTTGAAAAGATGACTCCAGAGGATATCAATTATAATTTAAATAATGAAAACCCATTTTGGTGGGAAGAAATACAAATATGAAAATAAAATTAACACCAAATAAAGAAGTATTCAATTTTTGTGAGCCGTATATTATTGCTGAAATAGGAGCAAATCATAATGGAGATATCAGTTTAGCAAAAAAAATGATTGATAGTGCCGTAGAATGTGGATGCGATGCTGTAAAATTTCAATCATGGACTCCTGAGTCATTAATAGCAAAAGAGGAGTACGAAAGAAATCAAAATTATGATGATGGTGATGGTGGTAAAAAACATTTTGGTTCTTTAAAGGAAATGGTAGGTAAGTACTATTTACGACCTGAACAGCATCATGAATTGAAGGATTATTGTAAAGATAAGGGAGTAGATTTTTGTTCTTCTCCATTTTCAAATTCAGAAGTAGATTTATTAATGGAATTAGATGTCCCGTTTTTAAAGATAGCTTCTATGGATATTAATAACATTCCTTTTTTGAAGTATGTGGCCAAAACAATGAAGCCAATTGTTGTGTCTACGGGAATGTCAACTTTAGCTGAGATTGAAACTGCAGTTAAAACTATCAAAGAACAAGGAAACAATAATATTGTTTTACTACATTGTATTTCAATATATCCACCAAAAGATAAGGATATTCATTTAAGAAACATTACAATGCTACAACAAGCGTTTGATTTACCTATAGGGTTTTCAGACCATTCTTTTGGAGCTTCAATTCCATTAGCTTCAGTAGCATTGGGGGCTTGTATAATAGAAAAACATTTTACATTGGATAAAGATTATCCAGGTTGGGATCATGATATTTCTGCAAATCCTGAAGAGATGAAAGTGATTTGTAATGATTCTAAAAAGATTAATGCAGCTTTAGGGAATTTATATAGAACTGTTTCTGAAGATGAAGAAAATAAAAAATCTAAATTTAGACGTAGTATAATTACATCTAAACCATTAAAAAAAGGTACAGTGTTAACTGAGGATGACCTAGTGTACAAAAGGCCGGGAACTGGAATACCTCCAAATGAGTATAATTTTGTTGTTGGGAGAAAAGTGAATTGTGACCTTGAGGTAGATGTGGTGATAAGTAGAAAAAATTTAGAGTAATGATAGCATTAATACCTGCAAGAGGAGGGTCGAAAGGGTTGCCTAATAAAAATATAAAAATGTTATTAGGAAAGCCTTTAATAGGATATACAATTGAGGCGGCATTAAATTCTTCTTTGATAGATGAAGTATACGTATCAACTGATAATTTTGAAATTGCTGAAATCGCAAAAAGGTATGGAGCTAAAGTCCCGTTTTTAAGACCAGATAGTTTGGCGAAAGATGATTCAAAAGCTATAGATACTTATATGTATATGTTAGATAGGTGGAAGGAAATGGGGAAAAGTATTACGGAATTTATCGTTTTGCAGCCTACATCTCCTTTAAAAACTACAATAGATATTAATAATTCAATAGCCCTTTTTTATAAAAATGATGCAGATTCTGTTATTTCGTATACCAAAGAATCACATCCAATTGTTTGGCACAAACACATAAATGAAGATTTATCTTTTTCATCAATATTTGAGAGTAATTTGAACAATAGACAAGAGAATAGAGTGACATATTATCCAAATGGTGCTATTTTTATTTTTTCAGCAAATTTAATTAGACAACAAAAGTATTATTCTGAAAAATCATTTGCATACATTATGGAAAGAAAGAATTCTATAGATATTGATTATATAGAAGATTTTGAATATGCAGAGTTTTTATTAAGTCAAAAATCAAATAATGAAAAGTTATAAAGTATATTTAAAAGATTTAAAATCATTTGAAGATATAATTAAAAATATAGATTCATTTGGTGTTGGTTTTATTGCTGTTGTAGATGAGTCAGAAAAGTTGTTTGGTATTGTTACTGATGGAGATGTAAGAAAAGCATTATTAAATCAAAAAAAGGATGTATTGGATATTATCAATAAAAATCCATTAACATTATTGCATACAACTCCTAAGGATGTAGTAACTGGTTATTTAAAAAAGAACAAGCGTTTACATGTTCCGCTAGTTGATAAAGATGGGGGGTTGAAAGAGGTTTTTTTACTTAATAATTTTGATATTGAGTATAAACCAAATTATGTCATTATTATGGCAGGTGGTTTAGGGTCAAGGCTTGGTGAATTAACTAAGAATGTTCCAAAACCAATGCTTCAAATAAAAGGAAAACCTATTTTGGAGTATATTGTGGAATCATTCAAAAGTCAAGGTTTCTATAAGTTTATATTCTGTTTAAATCATAAAAAAGAAATTATTCAGGATTATTTTAATGAAGGAAGTAGGCTTGGGGTTGAAATTGAATATTTAATAGAAGAAAAAAGGTTAGGTACAGCTGGTGCATTAAGTTTATTAAACAGGAATAAGTTCAAAGACCCTTTTTTTGTTATAAATGGTGATGTAATTACAAGTATCGATTATCAATCAATACTTAGTTATTATGATGTTAATAATGCAGATGCAGTTATGTGTACAAAAGAAGAGAGTTACACAAATCCTTTTGCAGAGGTTAAGTTCGATAATCAACAAAATTTGATAAGTTTAAAAGAAAAACCGACTACTACTTTCGATATTAATTTAGGTGTTTATTTGCTTAACGATAGTGTTTTGCCTTTGTTGCCGGCTAATGAATATTTTGACATGCCAAATTTATTTCTTAAAGCAAAGGATAATTCATTAGGTGTAAAGGTTTTTAGAGTCAAGGATGATTGGATAGATATTGGTAAGCCACTAGATTATTTAAGGATTAAAAATGATTAACTCTAGGGAGGACATACGAGATTTTATTGTTTCTATAGAAGATAAATTTCCAGTTAATTTATGGAAGGTTAATGGTATTTGTATATGGCCTATTCTAAGAATTCGGTTGTACTTTTATTTGATGCTTGAAATTGAGGGTAAAAAAAAAGAAGCACCAAAAAAGACAACTAATAATAAAATTTCCTTTTTTAAGAAAACGCCTTACAAAGTAAAAAGACAGATACAAAAGATACATGGAGTTTTTAAGGAGTATTTTCTATGGAAACAAAATCTCCCTCAAAAAGAATTTTTGTTTCTAGGTGCCAATGGACATAGAGTAAATCATAAAGGTAAACGGTATAATAGATATTTTGATGTATTAATAGAGCAATATGAATTAAAAGACGAATCGTTGTTTTTTGAATATGATTCTTCTACTATTTGTAATCAATATCATAAGGATTTGCTTTTTAAGTTTAATAAGGCTTTAATAGCATTTAAATATTTTTTTAGTTTTAAGTTTAAAAAGGTGTCATTTAATAATGAGGGATACAACCTATTTTTAGACTACCTTCTCGATAATGAATTGACAAAAGATTTTGCAATATCTAATTCAGAGGAAAATATATGTTACTGGGCGCAAATGCAATTAGTTCCTAAAGTTCAATTTTTTAAAAAAGTATTACAAAAGATTCAACCTAAAAAAGTGCTTATTCTGTGTTATTATAGTGATGATGTTATGGCGCTAGTGGCTGCAGCAAATAAGTTAGGTATTGAAACTATAGAAATGCAGCACGGTCCGCAAACCTCAATTCATTTAGCTTATGGAAGTTGGACTACAGTACCCGAAAAAGGATATGATATGTTGCCTAGAACTTATTGGTGTTGGGATAGTTATAGTAAAAATGTGTTGGATGAATGGGTAAAAGCCTCACCATTGTATAACTCTAGAGTTATTGGAAATCCATGGGTAGATTATTGGAAAAATAAGGAAGAAAATTATCCGAATAGTAATTATATACTATATACTTTACAGCCAAATCCACTAACATTAGATCAGCTTTTTGATAATAAACTGATAGATTTTATTAAAGAGCAACCTTATATTTGGTTTATAAGGTTACATCCGAGGCAATTAGAAGAGTTGAATAGTATAAGGCTTTTGTTGGAAAACAAAGGTGTATTGCATAAGGTAAATATAGATAATGCAACTAATGATGCCTTGCCACAATTACTTGCGAATGCTAAAATACATATAACTCATTTTTCAGGAACTGCTATAGAATCCAGTTTTTTTGGCAAAAAGACAATATTGTTAAACCCCATAGGGTTAACATCTTTTCCAAATTTAATAGCAGCAAATAAAGCGGTGTACCTGAATATGAAAGACATAGATTTCCATCAAAAAATGATTGAAATACTTGAAAATGATTCTTCCGTTGTGATTGATAAAAACCTAGTGGAACTAAAAAACGATAATTTATTTTAAGAAGTAAGCTTATGAATATTTTAGTTAAATTAAAATTAAAAATTCTCCGCCGTTTAAAAAAGGAGTTGGAGTTGGTAAATACTTCACAAAAGATAGATAACCCAACATTATTAATAAAAGGGAGTTATGTGTCTGAACAGGTAGTAGTAGGAAATAACAGTAAAATAAGCCAAGGGAACTTATCATTTACAGGAACACTGGGGAATGACACTTTTATAAATGACGCACAAATTTCCGGAACGTTTGATAGTGGCGTAGGGTGTAAGTTATATAAGTGTAAATTAGAAGGAAATATATCATTAGGGAAATATACGTCTCTATGGGGGCCAAATTTAGATATTTACTCAGGCAACCAAAAAGTAACTATTGGTAGTTTTTGCTCCATTGCCCGTAATGTGTCTATGCAGGCGTATAATCATAATAGTAAAAAACTAAGCACCTATTTTATGGGGCAAAATTTGTTTCAAGAAAAATGGGAAAATGAAACGGTAAGTAAAGGTAATATCATTATAAAAAACGACGTATGGATAGGTGCACATTGTGTAATATTAGGCGGAGTAACCATTGGTAATGGAGCAATAGTGGCAGCAAATAGTGTGGTTACTAAGAATATTCCTCCTTATAGTATAGTAGGAGGTACACCTGCAAAAGTAATAGGGTCTCGTTTTGATGAAACAACAATTTCTAAAATTGAAAAATTAGCATGGTGGGATTGGTCAGTGGAGAAAATTAAGGAGCATAAATATCTTTTTGAAAATGAATTTAATAGTACTGTTTTAAAATAAGGAGCCGTTATTTGACTTGTCATTTAGATTTTAAGAGAAATCTCAATTGACAGAGGATGATGTTTGCTTTTTTTAAAAGGATGAGCTGTTAAAGAATACGAATAATTTCATTCCTTTTTTGCTATATTAGCCATCTCTAAAAAAATATTTAAAAGATCACATGTCTCCGTTAATTTCCATCGTAATACCAACATATAATAGGGCATCACTAATTGGAGAAACGCTTGATAGTATATTTACACAAACCTATATCAATTGGGAATGTATTGTAGTTGATGATGGTTCTACTGATGACAGTGAAAAAGTTATTGGAGAGTACCTAAAAAAAGATTCCCGTTTTCAATTTCATAAAAGGCCAAAAGATAGACCTAAAGGAGCAAATGCATGTAGAAATTATGGGTTTGAGTTATCAAAAGGAGAGTTTGTTAATTGGTTTGATAGTGATGATTTAATGCATGCCGATAATTTAGCATTGAGAGTAAACGCTTTTACAGATGATATAGATTTTGTAATTGGTAATACTGTTAATTTTGATGAGTTTGGTAAGACTTCAAGACCTTATAAGTTAAATTACGATTATCCTATTGATGTGGAAAAGTTTGTAGCACAACAAATAGGTTGGATTACAAATGATGTACTACTTCGTAAATCAGTATTACATGAAATAAAATTTAATGAAAAACTAAAGTTCGGTCAGGAATATAATTTCTTTTCAAGGTTTTTGTATAAAAATAATAAAGGTTGTTATTTAAAAAAGGATATCGCCCAAAGAAGAATACATTCTGGTTCAATTACCACGGCTAAATTAGAGAGTAAATCAATTAAAAAGAGTAACGATTTATTTTGGCATGAAAATATTTTGTTGGAAGATATTTATAATGATGCTTCAGTAAATTCTATTCAAAGAAGCATTAGACGATTGCTTCGGTTTTCATATGAAAGTCAAGTTAAATTTAGTGTTAGCAAAAATCAAATAATTGTTTTGAAATGGTTATTGAAAATGAAAATGTATAAAGAGTCAGCTATTTATTTTTTGTGGGTATTAACAAACTTAATGACAGGTAAAGGCTATGAGGTACTTAAAAAAATAAAATTTTAAAAAGCAATCCCTAAAAGATGGATGATTTAATTTCAATAGTTTTACCTGTTTATAATGGAGAAAAATATCTGGCGGTAGCAATAGATAGTTTTTTAAATCAAACACATTCCAATTTTGAGTTAATTATAGTTAATGATTGTTCTAAGGATTCATCATTAGCCATAGCAGAGAGTTATGCAGCAAGGGATGCTAGAATAAAAATTATAAATAATCGGAAAAATAAGAAGTTGCCTGCAAGTTTAAATATAGGGCATCAACAGGCGAAGGGCGAGTATTTAACTTGGACTTCTGATGACAATACAGCTAAGTCAAATTTTTTGGAATGTTTACTTAAAGAATTAAAAAACAAAAAAGCATCCTTAGTATTTTCTAATTATGATATTATAAGTGAAGATGGCAGCTTAAGAAGAAAACACACAGCAGGACCTTTAGTGAATTTAATTTTCGGAAATATATTCGGAGCTTCTTTTATGTATAAAAAAGAAGTTTTTGAAAAGCTTAAAGGGTATAATGAGTCTCTTTTTTTAGTGGAGGATTATGATTTTTGGTTAAGAGCGTCGTTACAATTTACTATTACTCATTTAAATGAAAATTTATATGAATATAGATTACATGGTGGTAGTTTGACACGTGAAATTCATAATGACAATGCTGTTAATGAAAAATATGTCATTGCAATAAATTTTATGTATAAGCATATGGCAGAAAAATTACGGTGGAATGCTAAAACAGAGAAGGTTGTTAAAGCATTGCATTTAGGTTGTAAAATTGACTTGAATGAGTATTTAAGTAACCGAAAAGTGATGCTGAATGATTTAGCCTTATATGTACAAAGAGTTAAAAGTAGCGATTCTGTAAAAAATAAATTATGGTATCTTTTAAGAAATCAGTGGAAAAGTCAGAAAGAATTTCATAATATAAGAACCTTATTAAAGGTGTTAATTAATGCCCCGAAATTGTTGTTTTTTGGTGAATTTAGCAGAAAGCAAACAGTATTGTTAATATTGAAATGTTTAAAGAAAATATAATTTTAAATGAATAAAATAACCATCATATTAACCACTTTCAATAGAGCTAATTTAGTAGGGGAAACGTTAGATTCTATAATTGCTCAAACCTACACCAATTGGGAGTGTATTATAATTGATGATAATTCAATAGATAATACTAAAGAAACAGTTGAAAGTTATATTCAAAAAGATGCTCGGTTTTCTTTCCATGTAAAGGGAGATAAGTATACCAAAGGATTATCAGCTTCTAGAAATATGGGAATGGATTTGATTCAAGAAACAGATTATATTCAGTTTTTTGATGATGATGATATTATGCATCCTCAGAAATTTGAAATTCAAATTAAAGAATTTGAAAAAAATAAAAATTTAGATTTGACAATTTTTCCAACAAAAAATTTTTATACTATTAATGAATTTGAAATAACTAATTATGTTGGCTTTAATTCAAAAATCATTAAAAATTTAGCTGAGGATTTTTTGTTAGCAAGGACTTTATTTACAGCCCAGGTGCCATTAATTAAGTACAGTTATATAAAAGATATTCGCTTTAATGAAAAGTTGTTTTATGCGGAAGAGTGGGAAGTTTTTAATAAATTGTTTTTTACACAAACGACAGTAGCTTCATATGTAAACGTTCCGTTATATTTTCATAGAAAACATAATATGTCAATAACAACTAATTTATATGGAAAAACTAATATTAAAGAAGAGTCTAATTATAGTGCTTTTAGAAATGTTTATCATTTTGTAAAGAATACGGATAACTTTAATGGGAGGGTGTTTTCTAGATTTATAACTTTTGCTGTTTATAATGAAAACACTCCTGTTTTCCTGTCTGAAATAAAGAAAGATTTAAAAAAAGGGCTTTTAAAAAACAGGGTAAAAGACCACTTAGTGATGTTATTGTTGGTATTTACAAGTGTAAATAAAAAAGTTTTTATAAGATTAATTCATAGAGTGGCTAGATGTTAAAATTACTAATTGTTTCGGAATCTATTGATATTGAAGATAGCAGTGGTTCAAAAGTAAATGTTGCGTTAATTAAAAATTTAAAAAAGGTAGGGTGCTCAGTAAAAGTGTTACATTATACTAGAAAGAATATACAGTTAGAAGGCATAAATTGTATAAGTATTAAAGAGTGTAGGTTTAGTCTGTTGTTTGTTTTAAGTAGAGCACAGCGTTTTTTGCAGCGTTTATTAAAAGTTAATTTTTCGGAGTTTTTGGAAAACACTTTCGGACATTCTTTTACGTTTTTTAATGACTCGAAAAGTATTGCTAAAGCAATAGAAAAATATTATAATAAGGAAGACTTAATTATCACCCTTAGTAAAGGGGCAAGTTTTAGGCCACATAATGCAATGCTTGTTTTGCCCGATTTGCATAATAAGTGGATGGCTTATGTTCATGATCCGTATCCATTTCATTATTACCCTAGGCCGTATAATTGGGTTGAAAAAGGGTATAAATACAAAGAGAGCTTTTTTAGACAAGTTTCTGAAAGAGCCGCCTATTCAGCTTTTCCGAGTGTGTTATTAAAAGAATGGATGGGAGCGTATTTTCCAAATTTTTTAAATACAAGTTTGATTATACCTCATCAAGACTTAGAAACTGAAATTTATGATAAGTCACCTAGCTATTTTAACTCAGATAAATTTACATTATTACATGCTGGTAATTTAATGTCAAAAAGAAATCCCAAAGGATTGATTGACGGGTATAATGTATTTCTTGAAAAAAATCCAGAAGCAAAAAAAACTTCTAACTTATTGTTTTTGGGCCCTGCTGATTATCACAAAGAGTATTTAGAGAAGGAATTAGATGAAAATATTTATTGGAGTAGAGGAAATGTCCCGTATAATGAAGTTTCTTTTGTTCAAAAACATACGAGTGTTAATATTATTTTAGAAGCAAAATCAGAAATAAGCCCATTTTTACCCGCTAAATTCACACATTGTGTAAAAGCAAATAAGCCGATTATGTTATTAGGTCCTTTTTATAGTGAAACAAGAAGATTATTAAAAGATAATTACCCCTTCGTGTCAGAAATTGATGATGTTAAATTAATAGCTGAGTTGATTGAAAAACTTTATTTACTTTGGGGAGAAAGTCCAGAAAAATTGAAATTGAATAGATTGGATTTAGATGATTATTTGAGTATTAGTAATTTAAAAAAAACGTTAGATACTATAATAAATTAATTATGGCGGATAAACCAATTTATTTTAAAGGGCTTAACGGTGTCAGGGCTATTGCTTCTTTATTAGTTGTAATATGGCATACAGATCAATTTGTAGAATTGTTTGGGCTTGCTCCGAAAGGCTTCTATAGTACAGGTATGGCTTCAAGAGCTGTGGATATATTTTTTGTTTTAAGTGGGTTTTTAATTACCTACTTGTTATTTGTGGAGAAAGAAAAAACGAAATCAATTAATTTTAAAAAGTTTTATTTGCGTAGAATATTTAGAATCTGGCCTATTTATTATTTAATTACTTTTATAACGCTAATTTTAGTGTATTTTGATATTGTACCAAAACCAGATTCAATGTTTGAAGGAACACTGTTATGCGTGTTTATGTTAGCGAATATTGCATATGCTTTAAAGATAGCAATGCCGTCTATAAGGCCTTTATGGTCTGTAGGAGTTGAAGAGCAATTTTATTTAATTTGGCCACATATTATAAAGCGTTCTTCAAATTATTTAAAGGTGTTTATCGTTTTTTATATACTAATTTTTGTTATTAAGATTTTTGCTTTTATGTTTTTAAGGAATGATTTTCCCTTATGGGTTCATTTCTTATATGATTTCAGGCTGAATATAATGGCTTTTGGTGCTATAGGAGCTTTTTTAGTTTATAATAACAAAAAAATATTACAATTAGTTTATAGGAAAGAAGTACAGGTATTAGCCTGGAGTGTATTAGTGTATTCGTGTTTGGTTAAGCCAATTCATATATATACAATTATAGATTCTGAAATTAATTCAGTATTCTATTTGATTATCATTTTAAATGTGGCGACTAATAATAAATCGTTAATATCTTTAGAAAAAAAAGCACTTAATTTTATTGGGAAAATTTCATACGGTATTTATGTCTATCATTTAACCGTAATATATGTGTTAGCTTACTTTTTTAAAGATGGTAAAATAAATTATATTGTAGTACATCTACTAACTTTAGTAATAACAATATTGATAGCAAAATTATCATACCATTATTTTGAAATGCCTTTTTTAAAAATGAAAAAGAAATTTACTGTAATTAAAAGTTCAAATGTTAAACAATAACTAATGATTAAAAAAAATATTATTAGCGCTTTTAGTATTTATCCTTATGATAAGTCCAGTGAAGGAATTGTAAATAAAAACTGGATAGATATATTATTAAAAAAAGATATTGACTTAAAAATATTAACCTCTGGTGGTAATAATAAAAATGCTATTCAAAAGGTATTGTCATATATATACAAGATGTCTAAAGGAGCTAGATTAACATTACCAGTATTTGTTTATAAAACTATTAATAAATTATGTGTGAAGTTGTTTAAAAAGACACTTCATAATTCTCTTTGGGTAAAATTTAATGAAAAGCAATTGTTGAAAAACATTACCGGTGTTGAGGTTGTTTGGGGGCGTGTTTTACCAATAATTTCATTAAGCCCGATTGTAAGAGTGTATCAAAAGGTGAAATTCCCATATATTGTTAATATAAATGATCCTTTAATAATAGGTAAAGATGACTTACATAAAATAAGCTTAGAGGAAAAAGTGCTAATTGCAACTAAAACAAGTGCACAAGCATGGACTTTTCCATCGTTACGATTAGCAAATTGTATTTCAAGTTTATATGGGTTAGATAAAAATAGATGTTTTGTAATACCACATGCAATGGAAGAAAACAAAACGTTGTATAAAAGAAATTCATCATCTAAAAAAGTAAACATATTATATACAGGGACTTTTTATAAAAGTGCATTTACGGATGAACTTCAAGAAGGCTTAAAGGTATTTTGTAGCTCAGAATTGTTTGAAAATGTAAATTTCACATTTGTATTGTCTCAGTATGATGATGATTCAATACAATGGTTGAAAAAAACAATTCCAAAAGTATGTTTAAAATTTAAATTGGATAGAGAAGAAGTAGTGGGGTTGATTAAATTGCATGACTGTATGCTCGTTGTTGATGCAGAAAGTCATAAGGATTTATTAAAAGGGAAGTTGGTAGAAGCAATTTCTTTTGGGATTCCAGTTTTTGCAGCTACTTATAAAAGCTCCATAATGGACAAGGTTGTTTTGGAATATGGAGGAGTTTCTTCATATCAAGATCACAAGGGAGATGTGTATTCGAAATTGGAAGGTTTAATCAGGAGTATTCAGGATGAAAGCTTTTTTACTGAATTTTATACACAAAGGAAACAAGTATTATTTAAAATTTCTGAAGAAAATATATTTAGTATGACTAAAGAAATTTCAGAATTTGCTTACAATAGATTTCATAATTTAAATATTGAAATCTCTCCAGAAAAATTAAAAGAAAAGTATAATTGGCCTTAAAGATTAATAAAAATGAGTTTCATAATAGCAGAAATAGCGCAAGCACATGATGGTAGTTTAGGTATGGCACATTCTTACATTGATGCGGTTGCTAAAACGGGTTGCAATGCTATAAAATTTCAAACGCATATAGCGGAAGCAGAAAGCAGTATACATGAACCTTTTAGAGTGAAGTTTTCACAGCAAGATGCTACTAGAATGGGTTATTGGAAACGTATGGAATTTTCCTTAGCCCAATGGAAAGGGCTAATGCAACATTGTGACGATGTAGGCTTGGAGTTTATGAGCTCACCTTTTAGTAATGCTGCAGTTGATTTACTAGAAGAAGTAGGGGTAACACGTTATAAAGTTGGTTCAGGAGAAGTAAACAATTTTGTGTTACTGGAAAAAATAGCTCAAACTGGTAAACCAGTAATTATTTCTTCAGGTATGAGCTCTTTTGAAGAATTGGATGCTACGGTTCAATTTTTAAAGGAAAGAAATGTAACGTATTCTATTTTGCAATGCACCACCTCTTATCCTACAACACCAGGGCAATTTGGATTAAACGTTATTAAGGAATTGAAAGAACGTTATCAAGTGCCTATAGGATTTTCAGACCATTCTTCAAGTATAGAAGCTTGTGTTGCAGCAACAGCTATTGGTGCTGAGTTGTTAGAGTTTCATGTTGTTTTTGATAAAGAAATGTTTGGCCCTGATGCAAAATCCTCTTTAACTATGGAAGAAACTAGTCAATTAGTTAATGCAGTAAGAAATATAACTATTGCTTTAGAAAACCCTATTGATAAAAATTGTAATGAAGAATTTGTAGGGTTAAAAAGTATTTTTGAAAAATCATTAGCTATAAATAAGGACTTAACAAAAGGACATATACTTACTTTTTCCGATTTAGAAACTAAAAAACCCAAAGGTTATGGTATTTTAGCCAGTGACTATGAAAATGTATTAGGAAAACAGTTGAAATCCGATTTAAAACAATGGGATTTTTTAAACTATGATGATATTGAATAAATATGAATATTAGAAAAATATGTGTGGTTATTACTGCTCGTCCATCATACAGTAGGGTAAAAACGGCATTGACAGCTATAAAAAATCATCCGAAATTAGAATTACAGTTAGTTATTGCTGGTTCGGCATTATTGGGTAGGTACGGAAATGCGGTTGAATTTATTGAAAAAGATGGGTTTGACATTACTGAAAAAGTTTTTATGGTATTGGAAGGAGAAAACCCTACTGCCATGGCTAAAACTACTGGTCTTGGAGTGATGGAGCTTTCAAATGTGTTTTATAATTTACAGCCAGATGCTGTAATTACTATTGCAGATAGGTTTGAAACTATAGCTACAAGTATAGCAGCTTCATATCAAAATATTCCATTAGTTCATTTACAAGGAGGAGAAGTTACTGGAAATATTGATGAAAAAGTACGTCATGCAAATACAAAATTAGCAGATATTCATTTGGTTACCTCTGAGGATGCCAAGCAACGGGTGATAAAAATGGGAGAACACCCTGAAAAAGTATTCAATACTGGCTGTCCGTCGATTGATTTGGCTAAAGAAATACAAGAAAGTCCAAGATTAGATTTTGATCCTATTAAAAAATATGGAGGTGTAGGAACCGAAATTAACTGGAAAAATGGGTATATAATAGTTATGCAACATCCAGTAACCACGGAATATGAATCTGCAAAAAAAGATGTGCTAAAAACCTTGGAGGCAATACATGAACTCAATATTCCTACCTTTTGGTTTTGGCCAAATGTAGATGCGGGGTCTGATGGTACTTCTAGTGGAATACGTACGTTTAGAGAATTAGAGAAACCTGAAAATATTCATTTCTTTAAGAACATGGAACCTAATGATTTTTTAAGATTATTAGTTAATTCTAAATGTTTAATTGGTAATTCAAGTGTGGGTATTAGAGAATGCTCTTATTTAGGTGTACCTGTAGTAAATATTGGAACACGTCAAAACAGGCGTCAGCGGGGTACTAATGTGTTGGACGTAGTGTATGATAAAGAAGTTATTAAATCAGCAGTTATAGAACGCATGTCTAATAAAAATATTATAACAGAAACTATTTATGGTGATGGTGATGCAGGTAGGCAAATTGCTGAAATACTGTCAGAAGTAGAGTTGAGTTTTCATAAAACAATTGTGTATTAATGAAGGTTTTGGGATTGATACCTGCTAGAGGCGGCTCAAAAGGAGTGCCTAAGAAAAATATTAGAATTGTAGATGGACAACCTCTGATTAGCTATTCAATAGAAATAGGTAAAAAGAGTACATTGATTTCTGATGTAATTGTTTCTACAGACAGTGATGAAATTATAGAAGTTGTAAAAAAATATGGGTGCGATTATTACAAAAGAAGCGATGTAAATGCACAAGATGAAACACCTATTGAACCTGTTGTTTTTGAATTGTTAGAGAATTTGCAAACTCAATATGATATTTTAGTTTTATTGCAACCAACAGCCCCTATTAGAGAAGTTGATGATATAGATAATGTAATACAGATGTTGATTGATGATAATGATTTAGATACCGTAGTTTCTGTGGTTGAATTAGAAGATATCCACCCAGCAAGAATGTATTTAGTTAATGATGATTTAGAAATGACACCATTAAATCCATCGTTAGAAAGAAAAAGAAGACAAGATTTAGAGCCTGTTTATTTAAGAAATGGAGCAATTTATGCAACAAGAATATCGACATTTCTTAAAACAAAAAAAATAATAAACGATTCAAAAAAAGCATATGTTATGCCAGAATCGAAATGGGCAAATGTCGATACTGAAAGAGATTTGCTAATAACAGAGTTTTTGATTAAAGAATGGAAACAAGGTAAACTATAGCTTATGTTGCATACAATAATTTCAGGAATAAGTCAATTAGGGAATGAATCCGAAAATGTGTTACAATCGTTTTCTTCAATAGAGTATTGTAAAATTAGAAATGAATCTGAATTAAAAAAGGCATTTAATAGTTGTGATGTTTTTTGGTTTAGATTAAATCATAAAATAACAAAGGAAATAGTAAATAATTCAAGATGTAAATATATTTTATGTGCTGCTACTGGTTTAGACCATATAGATATTAAAGCTTGTGAAAAAAACGGTGTTGTAGTTATAAGCTTAAAAGGTGAAACAGAATTTTTAAAAGAAGTTAGAGCAACTGCAGAGCATACAATAGGATTATTGTTGGCATTAATCAGAAAGACTAAAAATGCCTTTCATCATGTAGAAAATGGCGACTGGAATAGATATGCGTTTCAGGGCTATGAGCTATACAAGAAAAAAATAGGAATTTACGGAATGGGTAGGCTGGGTAAAATTCTAGCAGACTACTATCATACATTGGGAATGCAAGTGTATTATTATGATACAGCAGGGCAAAAAAAACATTCAAATTTTATAAAAGTAAATTCCCCATCTGAATTGTGTTCAATTGTCGATATATTGTCAATTCATTTACCCTATAATGAGCAAACGCATTTTATAGTTGATGAAAGTGTTTTAAAATTTTTAAAACCAACATCTTTTATTGTCAATACTGCTCGAGGAGGAGTGATAAATGAATCTGATTTATTAAAATTACTTAAAGATAAAAAAATTAAAGGTTACGCAACGGATGTGTTATATGGTGAACCCAATGTAAAAGAGCATCAGTTAGTTAAATACGCTCAAACAACTGAAAGTGTAATTATTACTCCTCATATAGGAGGCAATACATTTGAATCTATAGAAAAAACGGAATTTTTTATAGTGAATAAAGCAAAAGAAATAATTGATTTAGCATGAATAGAATAGGGGTTGTAATAGCTGATGGAGTAGGGTTTAGAAATTTCATAATGAGTGATTTTATAAATCAGTTGGAAGATAGTTTTGATGAAATTATAATTTATTCAGGACTACCAATAGCGGTATTTAAGGACTTAGATTCTAATAAAATTAAATTACGAGAATTAGAAATCTATAAAGAGAGTAAAAAATCATGGGTTTATAGAAAGTTAAAAGAAGTTGCTCATATGAAATTGCATATATCTTTTTTCGGTATTAAGTGTAGTTATAACAATGGGAACCCTAAGAAAATAAACTCTAAAAGAACCTTATTAACTAAGATAGTATATTTATTGGCTAATGTTTTTCACTCTGAACGGAACATTGTTTTTTTTGAAAAACTTCAATATAAATCATTTTCTAAAAGCATTATTTTTAATAGCTATAAGAAAATGTTAAAGGACGACGCTCCAAAACACTTATTCTTCACCCATCAAAGACCTTTTAATATAGCACCATTATTAGGAGCTGCTAAATTGAATAATATAAGCTCTTCAAGTTTTATATTTAGTTGGGATAACTTGGCATCTAAAGGACGTATGCTTGGGGAATTCGATTACTACTTGGTTTGGAGTGAGTTAATGAAGGAAGAGTTGCTTTATTTTTATCCTAAAACAGGCTTAAACAAAGTGTTAGTAGTAGGGACACCTCAATTTGAACCTTATGTAATGGATAAATATAAGGTTGATAAAGAATCCTTTTATAAAAGATTAGACTTAGACATTAATAAAAAAATCATTTATTACAGTTGTGGAGATGTTTCTACTAGTAGATTAGATCCGTTGTATATTGAAACTATAGCAAAAGCAATTAAAGAAAATAAAATTCTAGATTCAAATTTTATTGTTCGAACATCACCTGCAGAAGATGAAACAAGGTTTGTGGATTTAAAAAAAGATTTCCCAAGTATAATTTGGAATTTTCCTGACTGGAAACTAACTAGAGAAAATCATACTGAAACATGGTCTCAAAGAGTACCTGCCATTCAGGATTTAAAAGACCTTAGAGGGTTACTGTCTTATTCAGATGTAAATATAAATATGTGTTCAACAATGAGTTTAGATATTATGATTTTTGATAAGCCAGTAATTAATTCAGTGTTTGGAAATAAAAATAATGGTTTATATAACGATCAAAAGTACTTGAATTATGTTCATTATGATAAAGTTGTAAATAGCGGGGCAGTTGTTGTTGCTAAAAATGAAGAGGAATTAGTGTCTGCAATTAATGTTGAGTTAGAGACCCCGCAGATAAGAGCGAATAATAGAAAAGAATTATTAAAATTGGAAATAGGAAAGCCTTTACAAGGAACTAGTAAGCGAATAGTGGCGGCTTTAAAAGATTTTTAATTCCTAGTAATAGGTGGTGAATTTTCTGTTTATTCGTTATTGTTTTTTAAATAAAATTATACAATGAAAAAAATATTAGTTGTTTTTGGTACACGCCCTGAGGCTATTAAAATGGCACCTGTGGTGAAAGTTTTACAGGAAGAGAATTCTTTTGAAATAAAAGTTTGTGTTACCGCACAACACAGGGAAATGTTAGATCAAGTGTTAACTTTTTTTAAGATTACCCCTGATTACGATTTAAATTTAATGAAAGCGAATCAAACACTTAATCAGTTAAGTGCACGCATATTAAAATATATAGACCCTGTTTTGGAGGATTTTAATCCTGATATAGTTTTGGTTCATGGAGATACTACAACTAGCTCAATGACAGCATTAGCCGCTTTTCATAGAAATATAAGAGTTGGACATGTAGAAGCAGGTTTAAGAACTTATGATAAATCTGCTCCTTTTCCAGAAGAGCTTAATAGACAGCTAACAGGTAGGATTGCAGATTATCATTTTGCGCCTACACAACAATCAGCGGCTAATTTAATTGCAGAAAAAGTATTTAAGGACACAATACATATTACTGGAAATACAGTAATAGACGCTTTGCTATGGGGAATTAAAAATATAAATAAAGAGAGAGAAGATATTCAATCTATTCAAAAATTTATTGATACGGATAAAAAATTGATCGTGGTAACTGGTCATCGTAGAGAGAATTTTGGGGATAAGTTTGAATCATTTTGTAGTGCTTTAAAAGAGCTCTCTGATAGAGAGGATGTACAGCTTATTTATCCAGTGCATCTAAACCCCAATGTACAGAAAGTAGTCTATAAAACTTTAGGAGATAGATCTAATATATTATTAATTGACCCTTTAGACTATGAGGCTTTTATTTGGTTGTTAGGTCAATCATATTTAATCATTACTGATAGTGGAGGGGTACAAGAAGAAGCTCCTTCATTAGGTAAGCCAGTATTGGTTACAAGAGAGGTAACAGAACGTCAAGAAGCAGTTGATGAAGGTACTGTACTTTTAGTAGGAACAGATAAAAATACAATCGTATCAGAATGTATTCGTTTGCTGACTGATGGAGATCAATATGCAAAAATGAGTGCTAAAAATAATCCCTATGGTAATGGTACCGCAGCACAAGAAATTATAAGTTTCTTAAAGAATGTTAAATAAAAAGACTGTATTTTTACCACATTATAATAAATTAATAAAAAGTGAATATACTTGTCGTTTGTGATTATAAAATAAACCCTAATAGAATAGGGGGAATGGATAGGTTTTTTAAGCTTTTTGATGAAAGCGTTAAAAAAGAAGGTCATCAGATTACCTGGGTGTTTTCTGATGTAGTATCTCATAATTTTTACGAAACATTAACACTAGTTTCAGCAGAAAATAAAGAGGTTCTGCAATGTGCTGAAAACTTTCTGAATAATAGTTCAAACAAAATAGATGTACTCATTACTCACTTTGTTACGCAGTATTCACCTCATTTCAAGAAATTTAAGACAGTATATAATATTGCTAAAATCTTTTGTGTAGATCATAATCCTAGACCTTTGGAAGGGTTTCCGCTTAAAAAAAGAATTAAAAAAAGAGTCAAGGGTTTATTGTATCATGCATATATTGATAAAATAATAGGAGTATCTGAGTATACTTCAAAACATAGTATTAAAGATTTTGGTGCAATAACAGCAAAAAATACCGAAACCATCTATAATGGAATTGATGCTTCCATATTTAAAAATAAAAAACAATTTCAAAAGACTGATGATACCATCAATTTTGTAGTAGTTTCACACTTACGGCACAGTAAAGGTATACAGGACTTATTGGTAGCATTGCATAAATTATCTGTAAAGGAAAAAAATAAAATAGCTGTAGCTATATATGGGACAGGTCCTTATGAAGAAACATTAAAAAAACTAAATAAACAATATGATTTAGAAGACATGGTGACTTTTAAAGGAAGTTCCCCTGAAATTCATTTGAACCTATATGCCTATGATTATATGCTACAGCCAACCTATATGGAATGCTTTAGTTTGTCCATATTGGAAAGTTTACTATCAAATGTACCTGTTGTAACTACTAGGGTAGGCGGTAATGCAGAAGTAATTGTGTCAGGTAAAAATGGTTGGCTTTATGATGCAGGTGATGTGAATGCGTTTACAAAAATTATTAAAAATATAATATCGGGTAGTTTTTCAATTCAGCATGATGTATATGAAGAGATTGAAGAAAAATATTCAATAGAATTAATGGTGTCTAATCACATTAAAATACTTTATAACTAATGCATGTAGGATTTTTATCATCGGAATATCCTCATGTTAAACTAAACAGAACTGGAGGTTTAGGTACTAGTATTAAAAATTTAGCGGTAGAATTAACTAAAAAAGGAATTGCTGTATCTGTTTTTGTTTATGGACAAGATAGTGATGAGGTGTTAAATGATGCCGGTATTACTATATATAAAATAGCCCATAAAAGGTATTCTGTACTAGGGTGGTATTTACACAGAAAATACATCAATAAATATATAAACAGGATCATTGTTAATCATGAAATTGACGTAATAGAAGCTCCGGATTGGACTGGTATTACTGCTTTTATGAAGTTTAAGTGTCCACACATAATCCGATTGCATGGCTCGGATACTTATTTTTGTAATTTAGAAAATAGGAAACAGAAATATAAAAATTACTTCTTTGAAAAAAAAGCGCTGTTGGGTGCTGATAAAATAGTTTCTGTAAGTGACTTTACTGCAAAAAAAACAAATAAAATTTTCGGTATCAATACATGTAATGAAGTTATTCATAATGGTATAGATACATTTAGTTTTAAACCAATAGATGTCCCTATTCATGAAAATTTAGTATTGTACTTTGGTACAATTATACGTAAAAAAGGAGTGTTAGAACTAGCGCATGCGTTCAATTTAGTGTTAGAAAAGAATCCTAATGCAACCTTATTACTTTTAGGGAGGGATGTTGTAGATGTTTTTGAACAAAAATCTACGCTAGAATTATTTTTTAATATTCTTTCTGAAAAAGCAAAAGGCAGCGTCACACATTTGCAAGAAGTTCATTATACAGAAGTAGCTAATATTATTGCTAAAGCAAATGTGATAACCTTACCGAGTTTTGCAGAAGCTTTTCCAATGACATGGTTAGAAGCGATGGCAATGGAAAAGGCATTGGTAACCTCAAATATTGGATGGGCAAATGAAATGATGGTAGATGGAGAAACAGGGTTTACTATAAATCCAAAAAATCATGTAGATTATGCCAATAAAATACAAATGTTATTAGAAGATGCAGACTTAGCTACGCAATGTGGTATGAAAGCAAGAGAATGTGTGTTAGAAAAATTTGATGTACAATCAATTGTTGAACAGAATATAACTTTTTATGAATTAATTACACAGAAAGCTTGATAGTAGTTTGTCATAATAGAAATCGGGTACTTAGGGTAAAGTCTACATTAAATACAGCTATTCAATTCAATGAAAAGGCTAGTATCTCAATGGTGTTAAAAGAAACTGCAGTACAGCACCCTTCGGAACTTATTATCTGGCACTGTGAAGAACTAGCACAAGCGCTAAATATTAAAGAATTTCCAGAATTATTTCATCATAAAAAAATGATGATGAGCTATAATCTATCACAAAATAATTTTTTAGGTGATCTAATTGGCTTTGTTGATTTGTCTGTTTTTATAAAAGTAAATAAGGAGGTAAGGTATCCTACTTGGCAAATGAGTGCAGTAGTTGGTGGTATACATGCTTCGGTAATTAATACTTTGGCTCCAGAAATTACCTTTGATACTGATTTTGAATATTTTTTAAATTCAATGGCAAAATTGGCAATGCCTTTAGGGTTATTTTGCTATTCAGAACCAAAATTACTTACTAAGAAGATAACGATTAAAAAAGAAAGCAGTTCATTGTATACTGTTTTTAAGTTTGTTAAGCATCATTATAAAATCAGTTGGTTGTTTCTATTACTACTTAACTTGTTGCTTTATAAAAAACAACTAGCACTAATTCCATTTTTGTGTAGTCTTTTTTATAGTAAACGTAGGGTAAATACAACTGTTTTGGATAAAATTAGTGTCACCTCAGGAGTAAAAACAGATGTAAATGAAACGATAGATGTTATTATCCCAACAATTGGGAGAAAGCAGTATTTATATGATGTGTTAAAAGACCTGTCAAAACAAACGCTACTACCCAAAAATGTAATTATAGTTGAGCAGAATCCTGATAAAGGTTCTGTGTCTGATTTGAATTATATACTTGATGAAGAATGGCCTTTTAAAATACTGCATACTTTTACCCATCAAACGGGAGCTTGTAATGCTAGAAATATTGCATTAGAACAAATTATGAGTGATTGGGTTTTTTTAGCTGATGATGATATTCGCTTTGAAAATAGTTTTTTGAAAGAATGTATTTATAATGTAGGAAAATATAATCAGCAAGCGATAACATTGGCTTGTTTAAGATTAAATGATGATAAAAAAGATGGGAAGCCTATACAGTGGGGAGCATTTGGCTCAGGCTGTAGTTTTGTAAAAAGAAATACATTGAAAGGACTTAAGTTTAATATGCAGTATGAATTTGGTTTTGGAGAAGATGCCGAGTTTGGTATGCAGTTGCGGAATAATGGTACCGATATTGTATATTTTTATTCCCCAAGTTTGTTACATTTAAAAGCTCCAATTGGTGGTTTTAGAACGAAACACATCCATCCATGGGATATTGAAAAAATAAAACCTAAACCATCACCCACAGTAATGCTTTTTGAAGAAACGAATAAAATACAAACCCAAGTTTTTGGTTATAAAACATTATTATTTATAAAATATTATAGCCGTCAAAAAAATAAAAACCCGTTTTCTTATTTTAAAATGCTTCAAAAACAATGGGGTAAAAGCGAGCAATGGTCTAATCATTTAAAAGAGGGGCGTTAGCATGAAGTTTAGTCTTATTATATGTACTTATATGCGTCCAAAAGCTATCATAACGCTTTTAGAATCTGTTGAGCATCAAAAGTTATATCCTGATGAAATCTTAATTATAGATGGTTCTCTGGATGACAAAACTAAAATAGTATTTGATAAAAGGAATTTTAAGAATTTAACCTATTTTAAAGTTTCAAATACCGATAGAGGACTAACAAAACAACGGAACTATGGTATTGCTAAAGTTTCAGGGGCTATTGATGTAGTTTGTTTTTTAGATGATGATACCATATTAGGCAGTCATTATTTTGAAAACTTAATAGAAACTTACAGTATTTATACTGATGCTTTGGCTGTGGGGGGGTATATTACCAATGAAATTACTTGGAGTAAGATAACTGGGAATAGTACAAAAGCCAATTTTGAATATGATGGTTGGGCTAGAAAAGAAAGTTGTAGATTTATATTAAGAAATAAGCTTGGACTAATTGATACTACTTTGCCTGGATATATGCCCGTTTTTTCTAATGGAAGATCGGTTAGTTTTTTACCTCCAAGTGGTAAAACCTATCCTGTAGAACAATTAATGGGAGGAGTTTCATCGTTTAAAAAAGCAATTTTTAAAGAACAACAATTTTCTACTTATTTTGAAGGATATGGTTTGTATGAAGATGCCGATTTTAGTTTGCGTTTGGCGAAAAAAGGAAATTTATATGTAAATACAGCTGCACAATTAGAGCATCATCATGATCCAGATGGTAGACCCAATAAGTTTAAGTATGGTAAAATGGTAGTTAGAAACGGCTGGTATGTTTGGCGTATAAAATATGCGAAGCCTAGTTTAGTGGCACGATTTAAATGGAATTGTATTGCTTTGTTATTAACAAGTCTACGTTTTGTAAATGTAATAACAACAAAAGAAAAGAAAGCAGCATTAACGGAAGCCTTAGGAAGAACCTATGGATGGTTTAGTTTGATCCTTAACAAACCTACAGTTTTAAGATAAGCTATGAAAGCATTTAGATTAGATATTGAGAAATATAAAAAGTATAGCAATAGTAAGTCTGCAATACTATTAATGCTAACAACACAAGGCTTGTGGGCTTTATTTGTATATAGAATATCTAACGGTATTTATAGAAGTAAATTGCCGAAAGTTCTAAAAAAAGTATTGCTGTTAGTTGCTGTTTTTTTTCAAAAAATTATTGAGGTGTTAACAGGAATATCGTTACCATATGCCGCTACAATAGGGCCACGTTTTTATATAGCGCATCACGGTCATATAATTATACACCCAAAAGCAATACTAGGAGAGAATTGTAATATTGCCCAAGGGGTTACAGTAGGTGTTAGTGGAAAGGGAGTTAAAAGAGGTATTCCGGTTATAGGAAACAATGTTTTTATTGCTGCCAATGCTGTAGTGGCAGGTAAAATTAATATTGGTGATAATAGTGTAATTGGAGCTAACTCATTAGTAGTGTCTGATGTAAAAAATGGAACTACTGTTGTAGGTGTTCCAGCTGTGGTTATTAATAACAATAATTCAGAAGGATATATATAATGAAGTTTTTGATAGTTACTTTAGCACCGACACTTAAGAAAGGAGATGAATTTTTTTCCTATGCTCCGTATGTATATGAAATGAATTTATGGTCGAAATATATTGATGAGTTAGGGATAATATCTCCTGTAAGCCATGACAAAAAACTATTGTTGTCAAACTTTAAACGTACGCCAAAAGTGTTCCCTGTTACCGCTTTTTCATTTACGTCAGTTACAGGTATTTTAAAAAGTTCAATTCAGCTTCCAGGAATGCTGTACAAACTATTCTTGGCAATGAAATGGGCGGACCATATTCATTTGCGTTGCCCAGGAAATATAAGTTTGTTAGGGTGTTTTGTGCAAATACTGTTCCCGAAAAAGATGAAAACGGTTAAGTATGCTGGTAATTGGGACCCAAAATCGAAACAACCGTTGTCGTACAAATTACAACAATGGCTATTGAAAAACACCTTTCTTACTAGAAACACTAAAGTTTTGGTTTATGGGGATTGGAAAGACAGCTCAAAAAATATTATTCCTTTTTTTACAGCTACCTATTCTGAAAAAGAAATTTCACCAATTATACCAAAACTCCTTGATGGAACTGTAAAGTTTATTTTTGTAGGCGCTTTAACTCCTGGTAAACAACCTTTGTTGAGTGTTAAAGTAGTGAATGAATTATTGAAAAAGGGACATGACGTTGCATTAGATATTTATGGAGAAGGAGCTGAGCTAGAAAATGTTGAGCGTTATATATTGGAACATAAAATTTCAGGAGTTGTAAAATTGTATGGTAATGTAGATAAGCAAGTAGTAAAAGAAGCCTTTAAACAAGCTCATTTTTTAGTGTTTATATCAAAGTCTGAAGGATGGCCAAAAGTGGTTGCCGAAGCCATGTGTTTAGGGTGCTTGCCAATAAGTACGGCTGTTTCTTGTGTGCCTTACATGTTGGGTATGGGGGAAAGAGGAAGTTTGGTGAAGCCTGAGTTGGAAGAAATTGTAGCTGAAATAGAAGTATATCTTTTAAATAAAGAGTTGTATTTAAAAAAGGTGCAACATGCATTTGATTGGTCAAGTGAGTTTACTTTGGAAAAATTTGAAAATGGTATAAAAAAAATAGTACTTGAAAATTAATGTTTTACATATCGTAGATTCTTTACAAACGGGTGGTGCAGAAACAATTGCAGTTAATACTTGTAATGCTCTTAATAAAGAAAAGTCAGTTAATGCGTATTTGTGTGCTACAAGAATTGAAGGTGTTTTGAAAGATAACATAGATGAACTATCAATGTATGTGTTTTTAAATAAAAAGAAACCTATTGATATTAATTCATTACGTAAATTATTTCAATTTATTAAAAAGAAACATATTACCATTTTACATGCTCATACCACATCTTTTTTCATAGCTGTTTTAGCTAAGCTATGGCTTCCAAAAATAAAGATTGTGTGGCATAATCATACAGGGGCTAATATTAATTTGTCTGGATGGAGAAAAGTGTTTTTACAAAGCTGTTCATTGTTATTTTATTCTGTAATTAATGTTAATGAAGACTTGGATATTTGGGTAGGAAAAACATTGTTAACAAAAAATAGTTTTGTACTCAATAACTTTGCTACTTTCACTAATAAAAATAGAGTAACGAAATTGAAAGGAAATGCTAATAAAAAAATAGTGTGCGTTGCTGGTTTACGCCCGGAAAAAGATCATCTTAATTTATTAGAAGCTTTTTCACAACTCCACAATGAGTTTACAGATGTATCATTACATTTAATTGGAAAGGATTATAATAATGAGTATTCTGCAGTAATTAAGGAGTACATATTGGAGAATGATTTAAAAGGAACTATTTTTTTATATGACAATTGTTCAGATATTCACAATGTTTTAAGTCAAGCCTCAATAGGAGTGTTATCTTCAAAATCTGAAGGTTTACCAATAGCTTTACTTGAATATGGTTTAGCTCAGCTTCCGGTGGTGGTTACAAATGTAGGTGATTGTTCTAAATTAGTAACCCACAACAAAAGTGGAAGAGTAGTAGAGAAAGGTGATTCAGTTGATTTAGCAAAATCTTTACTTTTTTTATTAACAAATGACGAAGAATCATTTAAATTTGGTTCTCAATTAAAGAAAAATGTTAAAGAAAATTATTCTTTAACTTCCTATATAGAAGAAATGATTAATATATATACTGTTTAAAATTGAGTTTATTTAAAAAAAAAGAGCTTCTTTTACTTGTATTGCATTTAGCAATTGGTTTTATAGTTTTTGTTGTGCCATTAAGTTCAAAACTGCTAAATATATTGGTTATAGCAGGGAGTTTTTTATATGTGTTTTCTGCTAAAAATAAAACCTATGCAATATTACTCGTTTGTGCCTATTTAGCAACTAGCGATGTATATATTAGAATGTCTAATGGATTTATTTTTTATGAGTCTCGAAAATATTTACTAATTGTCTTTGCTTTTATAGGCTTGTTTTATGACTTTTCAAAGTCAAAAGGCTATGGTTATATACTCTACATAATATTATTATTATCCACTATAATTTTTACAGAATATAATTTTGAGGAAAATATTAGAAAAATGATTGCCTTTAATTTAAGTGGTCCTATTTCTTTAGGTTTTTTTGCGTTTTATTGTTATGGTAGGAAAGTGTCAATGCAGGAACTTTCTAAAATTCTTTTTTATGCAACTTTACCTGTAGTATCGATGCTTGTACATTTGTATTTATTTACTCCAAGTACAAAGGAAGTAGTAATGGGTACGGGGTCTAATTTTGCTACTTCTGGAGGTTTTGGACCAAATCAAGTAGCCACAACTTTAGGGATAGGTATATTCGTTTTTATAACACGTTTGGTGTTGAATAAAGTAACAAAAACACAGTCTGTTTTAGAATTTTTGTTATTAGGGGCATGTGTATTTAGAGGATTGGTTACGTTTTCTAGAGGTGGTGTTTTGGCAGCACTTATTGCTGCTGTATTTTTTATAATAATTACGTTTTTACGAGGGAATAAAGCATTAATGGTTAAAATTAATAAAATGATTATTGTCTTTATTTTAACGGGGATTGGCGTATGGATTTATACTGTAAGCCAAACTTCAGGATTAATTGAAAATAGGTATTTAAATCAAAATGCAGCAGGAATAGAAAAAGACGATGTTTCTACTGGAAGGGTAGATATAGCAGCTTTAGAATTCCAGGCCTTTTTGGATAACCCTATTTTTGGGTTAGGTGTTGGTAAAGGTAAACATTACCGTTTTGAAAAAACTGGAGTAAAAGCGGCTTCTCATAATGAAATAGGTAGAATTTTATCGGAACATGGAGCTTTTGGACTGTTTGCTTTTTTAATTATCTTTTTTACTCCTCTGATACATAGATTACAGAATAGAAATAATATATATTTCTATTCCTTCTTTTTACTTTGGTTTTTAACCATTAATCATTCCGCTATGCGTATTGCATTTCCTTCTTTTATTTATGGTTTGTCTTTACTAGATGTGACTTTTGAGAAAAAACCAAAAACATTAAAAAAACAACTTTTCAAAAGAACATAGTAGAATAGTTGAATTGTAGTTAAACATCGGCGTAAAGCTGTTTTGAAATAGAGGGATTTTATTATAGATATGCTATATTTGAGCCTTATTTAATAGTTAACTATTCAAATGTCCCAAAAAACAAACTTTCATTTTGAATTATCAGAACGTAAATTGTTATTACGTTTTCTGGATGTTGGATTAGTTTTATTAGGATTGCATTTTGTTGGCAATGTTTTTGATTTTGACTACTTTACTATTAGAGAAGATAAGTGGATATGGTCATTAATACTAGGTTTTTATATTCTCTTTTTCGGTTCAGTTTTTGAAATATACCACTTAAGGCGTTCCAGTAATTTTTTTAAAATTATTAAAGGTATTGTAGCTACTTGCTCCGTTACAATTTTAGTTTATATTTTAACGCCATTTTTAACACCTGAATTACCAGAAAGTAGAATACAAATAATATATTTTTATATATCTATTATTGTATCAATGTCTATTGGTAGGTTGGCTTATATATATTTTATCAATTCTCCAATTTTTAAAAAAAGCGTATTACTAGTTGCCAATGGTGAATTACTAGAAGAAATAGAAAGAGATTTAGCAATTGCCGATGCAAATTACAAAATAAAGTACTTTATTAACACTACAAGTAATTCCATTAAACCAGTTAGTGATAAAGAAGTCCCAGCATCAAGACTCAAGGATATCGTAAAATTGGGTGTACATGAAATTGTTGTTACCCGAAGCTCAAAATTTTCATCTACAGAATTGTATAGTGATTTATTAGATTTATTTAATCAAGGTCATGTTATAAAAGAATATTCAGAGGTTTATGAAGATCTTTCAGGTCGGGTGTATGTAAGTTTTAAAGACAAAGATTTTTTTAAGCAGTTTCCATTTAGTCAACATAAAGTAAAGCCATTATATCGACTAGCGCATCGATTTTTTGATGTGTTAATTAGTATAGTTGGTTTGTTAGGTTTAGTATTGCTCCTCCCGTTTTTATACTGTATTAATTTAATGGCAAATAAAGGGCCGTTGTTTTATACACAAGAAAGAGTAGGAAAAAAAGGGCGTTTATTTAAGATTTACAAACTCCGAAGTATGGTTGTTAATGCTGAAAAGGATGGAGCAGTTTGGGCAGGTAAAAACGACACACGAATTACAGCATTTGGGAAGTTTTTGAGGAAAACACGTTTGGATGAATTCCCGCAATTTATAAATATTTTAAAAGGAGAAATGAGTGTTATAGGCCCCAGACCAGAACGTCCTGTGTTTGTAGATCAATTAGCAAAGGAAATTCCTTTTTATCCAACACGACATATTATCAAACCTGGTTTAACTGGTTGGGCGCAAGTAAGTACTAGTTATGGAGCTTCTGTAGATGATAGCTTGTTAAAATTACAATATGATTTATATTATATAAAACACAGAAACATCTTCTTAGATTTAAATATTGTCATAAAAACACTAAGTACAGTTCTCTTTTTTAGAGGGCAATAATTATTTATAGTACTTACTGATGTAAGTGTATCGAATTCCAAGTGCTATAAATATAGGAAGCATAGCATAGGCAAAATCTTCAATTTTAAATATCCATATAAATATTTGACCTATTAGTAATACTACTAAAAACTTAAAATAAGGAGAAATCCATTTCAATGTATTCTTACGTAATAGTAAAAAAGGAATAATGATATTAGGGGCAAACGCCCATAGAACATTTAAGTTATTTGCTGTTGTGGTATGATTTGTAGCAAACCAAAGCGATAAGACGAGTAAACCTACCAAACCAGTTGTGAACAATAGTAAGAAATCTAGAATTTTATTTCTTTTATCCTTTTTGTAATCGAAAAAAGTAATCGCGATAATTAACAGAGATATGCACGACAATATGAAATAGGGGCTAAAAATGAAGAAGCCGTCTTTTTTTAACTTTGAATTATCCGCTTTTAATACAGTAGACGACTCATGTACTAGTGTTTTATTGTTTATTGATGCATTATTGAACGCTTCAAAAATATATTTTGGTAAAAACTGATACTCATTAGTGGTTGCCTTTACATCTATGACGGAGCCTAAGGCAATGTTAATACCAACATTTGCCCAAGTGTTATGTGTTACATTGTTATTGATCAAATCACGCATAGTGTATGACGTAGTAATATGATCGTCATTAAAAATTATTTCACCTGGAAAAACTTCGTCTAATACTGATCTTATTTTAGTAGCGCAATTATTGTAAAAAAAATCATATTGATATGTTGCATTTTTTGGCTTAGCGTTATTTTCTAAAAAGGCAATTAATTTGTTTTTTTGAGCAATAGTTAAATTTAAGACTTGCTTTTTCACCCCTCTGTTTTCATGTTGGTATAGTTTATAAAAGTAGTTATAAGGTGATCTGTTTAACTTGTAGTATAATTTTCCTTTGGCAAAATTGGTGTAAAAATTAGGCTTAGTAAAATCAAACACACCGTAATTATATACAACATCATAATGATTAGTAAAATCTTGAATTCTAAAGGCACTATGACCAAATTTACTATACAATTCGTCCCCAGGATCACAAGTTAGTACAGAGATAATGGTATTGTTTGAATAAGGAATTACCTGTGAAAAGGACAACGAACCGATTAATAGGAATAGAAAACAACTAATTTTTTTCAACATATGTTAAAGGGTAGAATTACTTTTTACTGAAAAGACTCCAGTCTAATTTTAAAGAAAAAATATTTGAATAGAAAGTTTCGTCTGTTTTACCAATATTAGTTAAGGAGTAATCAATATATATTCCTTTGTAATGAAATCCAAGTCCTATGTTTGGTTGCGCATTTAGTTTTTCTCCTCCATCTATTTGTTGTACATCTTGAAATTTTCCAACTCCACTACGTAAAAAAACAAGGTTATTGTAGTCTAGTTGCATTCCAAGAGAAGGGCTAATACTAGCAAATGATGAAGAAATAAGATCGTTAGTTTCTATAAAACGAACATCAAAATCTAATTCAGTCAAAAGTGTAAGTTTATTTTTAAATTCAAAGTTTCTAGCAATTCCTAATTGTAATTTAGGAATTGTAATTTCTGTATCCTCAGGGATTTCCTGACTCTGACCAGAATTAGTATAAGCTGAAGTTGCTTGAATGTCTTTTAACTTATCAGCATCAATATCCCAAGTGTTAAAAGTAGTTGTAATATCTCTTGCCATTAAGCCAAAAGTCCACTTCTTGTAGTCATATTGTAATCCAGCATCAAAACCAAATCCCCATGAATTTGCAAAATCCCCAATAATTCTTCTTAGTATTTTTATATTAGCTCCAAAACGTAAATTTTCAATACCCAAATCTCTTGCGTAAGAAAATGTTACGGCATAATCAGCAGCAGAAAATAAATTAATTCTACTGTAATCTATCCCTTGGTCATCAATTAATTTTGTAGTATCTAAAATATCATCTACCCCAAAACGAATTAATGATAATGCAAAGGCACTCTTTTCATCAATAGGCATAGCAAAAGCTCCATAATCATAACTTGCAATATTTGCAAAATAATTAGCATGCATTAGAGATACTTGCCTCCCCTTTAGCTTTAATAAACCTGCTGGATTCCAATAACCTGAATTTACATCGGTACTACTTGCTACTACAGCATTTGACATTCCAAATGCAGCTGCATCAACACCTATATTTAAAAACTCATTGGAATATTTTCTCGTTACTTGTGATTGTATGGTGAAGCAACAAAATATTGTTGCTGATAATAATATATTCTTCATTAATTGTAAATAAATTGAAAACAAAAATAGGGCTTTATGAGTTAATTAAAAATAGCTGAGCATTAAAATGCGCTAAGCTTAATAGTAATAAGTACAATGTCATAGTTATGGTAACTCAAATTTGTAATGTTTATTATGTGGTTGTTTGTGTTTTAACCTGATTTATAAGTTAATTGTCGAATTTTTTATGTCAGCTTATTTACTTGTATTACATTTAGTTAGTCCCTAATTAATACTTCCTACAATTAATTTTTTTTAACCTTTATTAAATTTTATTTTTATGAAAAAAATTACTTTAGTATTTTTTATTGCAGTATTAAGTTCATTTAATGCTTTAGCGCAATTTAATTTCACGCCAATTGCAGGACCGACAAATGTGGCTGAAGGAGCTCCTGTTACTATTAATATGAATGATTTGGCTAATGGGCTGCCCGTTCCTGCTGACACTTACATAGATTTTACGATCACTGTAGACTGGGCAGATGATGTAAATGCATATTCAAATGAATCATCTTTAGATGTTGTTACTACTGCTGGTACAGTTACTGCTGCTATTGCGGGAGCAGCAGGAAGTGGTGCTTCAACTATGTTAACTTTTACAGGCTCATTTACGGCTCCTTATGACCCTTCAGTTGATGGTTTTTTTGATATTATATTAAGTCAATCATGGACTGGCTCATCTGCTAATTGGTCAAACATAACTGTATCAATTACACCAGCGCCAGCTTGTCCTGATCCAACAGTTTTAATAGCAAACAATTTTGTAGGGCCTGATATGGGTGATATGTCATGGACAGCAGCTGCTGGTGCGACTGGATATAATTGGGAAATTCAACCTCAAGGTATTGCTCAAGGTACTGCTGGGGCATTGGATTCTGGTACTACAGCTGGAGTAATGGTTACTGCTAGTAATTTAGTTGACGTAACTGATTATACATTATATGTTCAATCTGATTGTGGAGGAGGGAATTTAGGTTTTTATCAATCATTAGATTTTTCATTTAATCTGCCACCTGTAAATAACGACTGTGCTACACCTGTAGTTTTAACAGCAGGAGGGGTATTTGCAACGAATTCAGTTGTTGGAACTAACGTTGGTGCTACAGATTCTGGTGAATTAGCAACTACTTGTAGTTCATATGGTGGAGGTGATGTTTGGTATAGTATTATTGTTCCAGCAGATGGAAATATTGATATTGAAACCAACAACAATGGATCTTCAATGACAGATACTGGGATGGAAGTATATAGTGGTTCTTGTGGTTCGTTAGTGTCTGTAGAATGTGATGATGATGATAGTGCTGATGGTTTCTTCTCATTAATAAGTTTAACTGGTAGAACACCTGGAGAAGTACTATTGATTAGAGTATGGGAATACGGTGGTGATACTGAAGATACATTTCAAGTATCTGCTTTTAATGCTTCTTTAAGTATTGAAGATTTAAGATTTACTGAAGGATTTACCATGTTTCCAAATCCAGTAGAGAATAAGTTAACAGTTTCAGCGAAAAATGAAATTAAAGAATTGTCAGTAGTTAATATATTAGGGCAAACTATTAAAACAGTTACACCGAATAATCGTGACTATCAATTAGATATTTCTAACTTAACTTCAGGGATTTACTTTGTAAAAGCAAGAGTAAACAATAGTGAGGGGACATTTAGAATTGTTAAAAAATAAGAAGAAATTCTTTTGTGTCGCCCTGAAATAGGTTGACGGTTTTTAATAAAATTTATTTAAACCAGTGAAGTTAACTTCACTGGTTTTTTTTTATGTAAAAAGTAAGGTGTTTTCTTAGGCAATGTTTTAGTTGGTGTTTTCTTTTTGGTTTTGGTGGGAATTAGTATTAGTCCAGCCAGAGATTCCATATTTTAATTCATATTAAAATAGTGCTTATTCCTTGGGTAGCTTTAACTTCTTTATTAAGTGTAATCACTTTTTTCTGCTTCGCCAACTAAGGTTGATTAAAAGCTTTCGTTGTAATGGTGCACAGTACGTTTAATTAACGTTGTCTCTTTACTTATTTATAATATACTGATTTTGTGTTAACTTATTTTTGGGCGGGCATATACCAAAAAAAAGCACTGTTAAAACCACAGTGTTTTTTTTATGGGCATTGGTTTTCAGTAGCTTAAAAAAAAGCCTATTATTTTTTTAAAAAAGCCTTTGGTGTTTTAAAAAAGGTGTTATATTTGCACCCGCAATACGAAAGTATTTTGAGTTCTTTAAAATAATGCGAAAATAGCTCAGCTGGTAGAGCGCCACCTTGCCAAGGTGGAGGTCGCGAGTTCGAGCCTCGTTTTTCGCTCTGTAAAATATTCCATGCTGAAGTGGTGGAATTGGTAGACACGTTGGACTTAAAATCCAATGCTCCTTGGAGCGTGCGGGTTCAAGTCCCGCCTTCAGTACTAAAGATCTCTGGTTAGCAATAACCAGAGAGCTTTTTTTAAATGACTATTTTACAGAATATATAATATACCAACATAGATAATGAAAATTATTTATGACACACGCTGAAGTGGTGGAATTGGTAGACACGTTGGACTTAAAATCCAATGCTCCTTGGAGCGTGCGGGTTCAAGTCCCGCCTTCAGTACTAAAGCCTTAACTAATTATAGTTAAGGCTTTTTTTATACGGATATTTTTGATAAACTCTCTGAAGGTTTATTGTTTGGGAGAAAATCAATATATTTGCAAACTAATAGTAACCTTAAAAAATTAGTATAGCATGCAACTGTACAATAAGTTAAGCGCTGCTGAACGCGCGCAATTAATTGATGAAGCTGGTAAAGACCGCTTGACAATATCATTCTATCAATACTTCAAGATAGAAAATCCAAAATTATTTAGAGATAAGCTTTTTGCTGAATGGGATGCCTTAGAGGTATTGGGGAGGACTTATGTTTCTTATGAAGGAATAAACGCTCAAATGTCTGTCCCTGCAGAAAACTTTTTAAAACTAAAAGAACAGTTAGATGCGATATCTTTTTTAAAAGATATTCGTTTGAATGTAGCTGTAGAACAAGACAATAAATCTTTCTTGAAGCTTAAAGTAAAAGTTAGAGAGAAAATTGTAGCAGATGGATTAAACGATGAAACCTTTGATGTAACTAATAAAGGAGTGCATTTAAATGCAGGGGACTTTAATGATATGCTGGCAGACCCCAATACGGTTTGTGTTGATATGCGTAATCATTACGAAAGTGAAATTGGTCATTTTGAAGGAGCAGTAACTCCGGATGTAGATACGTTTAGAGATTCGTTAGATATTATTGAAGACGATTTAAAAGATCATAAGGAAGATAAAAACTTATTGATGTATTGTACTGGTGGAATTCGTTGTGAGAAAGCTAGTGCGTATTATAAGCACAAAGGATTTAAGAATGTATATCAGCTTGAAGGTGGTATTATTGAATATACGCGTCAAGTTAAAGCTGAGGGAGTAGAGAATAAGTTTATAGGAAAGAATTTTGTATTTGATCATAGAAGGGCAGAACGTATTACTGATGATGTAGTTTCAAATTGTCACCAATGTGGAGAACCAGCGGATATTCATGTGAATTGTGAAAACCAAGCCTGTCATTTATTATTTATTCAATGTCCATCATGTACTGAAAAAATGGAAACATGTTGTTCTGAAGAATGTAAAACTATTGCAGCGTTACCTTTTGAAGAACAAAAAGAGTTGCGAAAAGGAACGCATAACAGTAATAAGATTTTTAAAAAAGGTCGTTCAGAAGTTTTAAAATTTAAAAAATAAAACGATCTAATAAGATATATTTGTAAAAGAGTTATACGTTGTATAGCTCTTTTTTTTATATCAGTTTTACTGATATAATTTTTACAGGGCATGCTTTAGCTGCGTTATTGTTTTCGGTATAGCTATTTTCATCAGAGGATTTTAGTGTATAAAACCCTTTTTTTTCTATAGAGTGCAGTAGCACTGTTTTTCCGTCTTTCTTGGACATTTGAAATTGAGCTGGTGCCATTTCAACACAATAATTACAGCCAATACACTTGGCTCTTTGTAGTGTGATAATAACCATTAAGCGAATTCTGTTTTTACAATTTTATATAGCTTGTCAGACGGACGAATTCTAAAAGGTAATTTTAAAGTACATAAATCACCTTTAGTAGCTGTATCATTTTTTTTATCATTCACAAACATCTCAATTACTTCTGTTTCTTGTGCTCCAGTTGTGGGGCCTGTAATTAAAATAGTATCGCCAATTTTAATGTCATAAGCTTCAATTTTAAACTCCCCAATTTCTGCTTTTGGGAAATAATGAACGCCTTTTCCTAAGTATACTTTCTTTTGGGTAGCATGTGATCCTGATGTTTCACTCCATTCTCCTAATTTCTGTCCTAAATAATAGCCGTCCCAAAACCCTCTATTGTATACTTTTTTAAGTTCTTCCATCCAATCATTAACTTTTTCTTGATTGAATGTGTTGTCGTGTATAGCGTTAATTGCCTCACGATATGTTTTTATAACTTTAGCAACATATTCTGGTGCTCTACCACGTCCTTCAATTTTTAATACTTTAATTCCTGCATCGGCAACTTGATCTAAAAACTCAAGCGTACATAAATCTTTAGGAGACATAATGTATTCATTGTCAAGTTCCATTTCAAAGCCAGTTTCTTGGTCAGTTACAGTGTATTTTTTTCTGCAATTTTGTTTGCATGCTCCTCTGTTAGCAGAAGAGTTTTGGGAGTGTAAACTTAAATAGCATTTACCAGATACTGCCATACATAGAGCTCCATGGCCGAAAATCTCAATTTCTAACAATTTACCTGAGGGGCCTTTGATTTTTTCAAGAGATATTTGCTCTGTAATTTTTTTTATTTGACGAAGACTTAACTCTCTACTTAAAACAATTGTATCAGCAAACATGGAGTAAAACTTAGCAGTTTCAATGTTTGTGATATTTATTTGTGTAGAAATATGTATTTCCATATCAATACTCCTTGCGTATGCTATAACAGCTTGATCCATTGCTATAATTGCTGTAATATTGGCTTCTTTAGCTTTGTTTACTAAAGTTTTTACAATAGATAAGTCGTGATCATATATAATGGTGTTTAGAGTAAGGTATGTGCGTACATTTTTTTTATCACATCTTGTTGCAATTTCAGGTAGGTCGTCTAAAACAAAATTCATGGTTGCTCTAGCTCTCATATTTAATTGCTCAACACCAAAATAGACTGAGTCTGCTCCATTATCAAGTGCTGCTTGTAGTGATTCAAAATTTCCAGCAGGAGCCATTAGCTCAATTCTATCATTTGCATTCATTGAAAAAACATTTTAGAATGCAAATAAAAAGCATGCAAGACTGTAAAAGAATGATTTAAATCATGCTTTAGTTGTCTTTCCATTTAATATTACAACCAATACTAGGTTTTTGAATAAGAGATTGAGGGGTGTTGTTTAGTATGTTGTCTATAGCGTTTCTTAAATCTTCCCCGGTTAAAGGAATTTCATTTCCTGGACGTGAGTTGTCTAGTTGTCCACGATAAGCAAGTTCAAGATTCTTGTCAAAAACATAAAAATCAGGGGTACATGCCGCATTATATGCTCTTGCTACTTCTTGTGTTTCATCATATAAATACGGAAAGGGATAGTTGTTTTCTTTAGCGTGACGATGCATTAAATCAGGTCCGTCTTGCGAGTAATTAGTAACATCATTACTACTGATAGCAATAAAGTTTATTCCTTTTTGTTGGTGTCCATTTGCAATTTTTACTAATTCAGGGTTTACGTGAATTACAAAAGGGCAATGGTTACAAATAAACATAATTACGGTCCCTTTTGTTCCTTTTAGTTCATTTAATGATGCTATAGTGTTGTTGATAGTGTTAAAAAGTGAAAAATTTGGAGCTTTAGTTTTTAAAGCCAGCATGTTTGAAGCTGTTCTTGCCATGATTAAGTATCTTTATAAAATAAAGGTATGGTAAATTATGGAGATTAATTGGAATGATTTTAAGAAAGTTGACATTAGAGTAGGGACAATCCTAAATGCTGAAATCTTTGAGGAGGCAAGAAATCCATCTTATAAATTAGAAATTGATTTTGGTGAATTGGGGGTGTTAAAAAGTTCAGCTCAAATTACAAGTTTGTATGTCGTGGATGAGTTAAAAGAAAAACAGATACTAGCGGTAGTTAATTTTCCGAAAAAGCAAATTGCTAATATGATGAGCGAGTGTTTGGTATTGGGGTTAGTAGGGGGGAGTGATGTTGTGTTAATTAATCCTGATAGAAAAGTGAAAAATGGAATGCGTTTGGCATAAAAAAGCTCAATCAGAATGATTGAGCTTAATTTGGTTTGTGGTTGGTTGTGTGTTATTAATCAATGTCCTCGGTGCAAGCACACGAAGTATGAATTAATCTCATTGGTGGGTTAAATATCGTCAAAACTGATATCAGTAAAACTTCCGGAAGTTACAGTTTCTGCAACCACTTCTTCAGTTTCGTATTCTTTTTTGTAGTCTTTTTGGTGACGTTCAGAAATTACTTCTTCTCCTTTTTCATCAATAACATAAGCAGTCATCTCATTCATGATTTCAGTAAAAGCTACAAAATCTTCTTTGTATAAATAAATTTTATGTTTTTTGTAATGGAAAGATCCATCGTCATTAGTAAACTTCTTACTTTCAGTAATGGTAAGGTAATAGTCACCTGCTTTAGTAGATCTTACATCAAAAAAATAAGTTCTTCTTCCTGCTCTTAATACCTTAGAAAAAATTTCTTCTTTCTCTAAATATTCTTTATCGCTCATAATTCTTTCGTAATAATATTAGTTTTTCCCACCAGTGGGTATAATTCTATAGGTGCGCTTTGAATCAAAAATAAAATTATTAATTCATGCTGTACTTTAATTGTCTTTAAAAAACACAATTATTGTGTTTCAAAAATCATAAAAAAAAAGTTTAGAACCAATTTTTTCTACTGTTCTTTTTCAGATAATTGCTTTTTATGTAGTTCTTGGTAGTATCCATCTTGATTTATAAGCTCGTTATGAGTCCCTTTTTGTATCATTGATCCTTTGTCTAGCACAAAAATAGTATTTGCATTTTTTACAGAGGAAACGCGATGACTTACAATTATTGTGGTTCTGTTTTCTGTGATTGACTTTAAATTTGTCAATATGGTTTCTTCTGTTTCAGTGTCAACAGCTGAAAGACAGTCGTCAAATAATAAAATTTTAGGTGATTTAATAATTGCTCTAGCAATGGAAACACGCTGTTTCTGTCCTCCAGAAAGCGTAATGCCTCGCTCGCCTAATGTGGTTTGGTATTTGCTTTTAAATTGAATGATGTTGTTGTGTACATCGGCGTCTTTGGCTGCTTGAATAATTTCTTCTTCACTAGCGTTGGATTTTCCAAACTTGATGTTGTTTGAAATGGTGTCAGAAAACAAAAACGGATCTTGAGGAACAACACCAATATTTCCTCTTAATAAAGATAGATTGTGTGTTTTAATGTTTTTACCTCCAATCAGTAATTCTCCTTCAGTGGTATCGTGTAATCTTGATATAAGGTTTAGGATGGTAGATTTCCCTGAACCAGTTTTTCCGATAATAGCAACCGATTCTCCTGTATTGATTTTAAAAGAAATGTTATTTAATGCATTGATATTAGTGTCAGGGTAGGTGAAGCTAATATTTTTAAATTCAATATCGGTGTTTAGTTCGTACTGCTCCTCATTTTCATTTTTAATTTCTGGAGTAACATTTAAAAACTCATTAATTCTTTTTTGTGATGCTTCAGCTTGTTGTACAATAGATGTTACCCATCCAACTGTTGCTACTGGCCAAGTAAGCATATTAACGTATAGTAAAAACTCAACAAGAGTTCCGATGCTTTTAATGTTTCCGTTAATGTATTGTAGTCCGCCTATGTAAATTACCAATACATTACTAAGTCCGATAAGTAAAATCATAAAAGGAAAAAACCATGCTTGAACTTTTACCAACTCCATATTCTTTTCCTTGCTGTCTTCAGATAAAACTTCAAATTTTTCAATGATGTTATTCGTTATTCCGTATGCTTTAATGACTGATATTCCTGAAAAAGCTTCTTGAGTATATATGGTTAGTTTTGATAAGTACTCTTGAACGGTAGTACTTCTTTTATGAATTTCCTTACTTAGTTTATAGATAGCAATGGAAAGGATAGGTAATGGTAATAAGGTGTATAAGGCAAGTTTAGGTGCTGTGCTCACCATTAATGGGATAAGGATGATAAATAGTGTAATAGTGTTTATGCTATACATTAATGCTGGGCCGAAATACATACGTACCTTACTAACATCTTCACTTATTCGGTTCATTAAATCACCGGTTCTGTTTTGCTTATAGAAGTTCTGTGAAAGTAATTCGTATTGTTTAAAGACATTGTTTTTTAAGTCAAATTCTATTAACCTTGACATTACAATAAGTGTTTGTCGCATTAAAAAAGTAAAAAAAGCAGCAATAATACTTACTCCTAATATCAGTAAAATATAATCCAATAACTCTTGTTTAAAAATGTCCGATGATTGTTGTTTGTTGATAATATAGTTCTCAATAAGTTGAATGGCGTTACCAGTAAACCTAGGGGTGAAAATAATAAAAATTCGGGCTATAATGGTAATCAGTATTCCGATGAATAATCGGTATTTATATTTTAAAAAGTACTTAGTTAAATATTTGAGTTCTTTCATTATATAATTTAAATTGAGAGGGCAGTAATTAAATAATCATCATTTTAAGTGTTATTTTTTGCACAAAAATGAATAATCAGTTACTTTTGCTCTCCAAAATTGAGAGATTAGTAAATCTTAATTTATAATAAAAACAACACACAAGATGACTTCAGAAGTAATAGACGTTAAAGATTTATCAAAAATAAACCCTGTTTTTGGGCAATTATCATTCGATAATCACGAGCAAATTGTTTTTTGTAATGACAAAGATACTGGATTAAAAGCAATAATAGGAATACATAATACTGTTTTAGGACCTGCTTTAGGAGGAACTAGAATGTGGCAATATGCTAATGAGTGGGAAGCGTTAAATGATGCGTTGCGTTTGTCAAGAGGAATGACTTTTAAATCAGCGGTTGCAGGTTTAAATTTAGGTGGAGGTAAAGCTGTTATTATAGGTGATGCTAAAACTCAAAAAACACCAGCTTTAATGAGAAAGTTTGGTGAGTTTGTGCATTCTTTAAGCGGTAAGTATATTACTGCTGAAGATGTTGGTATGGAAACTGCTGATATGGATTTGGTGCGTGATGTGACTCCATATGTAACGGGTATTTCTGAAAGTAGAGGTGGAGCAGGGAATCCATCTCCTATTACTGCTTATGGTGTTTTTATGGGAATGAAGGCAGCTGCAATGTATAAATACGGTTCAGATGTTTTAGAAGATAAAAGAGTAGTTGTTCAGGGTATTGGTCATGTTGGTGAATCGTTAGTAGAGCATTTAACTAATGAAGGTGCTAAAGTTATTATTTCGGATATTAACCAAGCGCGTTTGGAAGAAGTGAAAGCCAAATATGGTGCTGAAATATACACTGGAGATAACTTATATGGTATTGATGCAGATATTTATGCGCCATGTGCATTAGGAGCAACAATAAATGATGCGACAATTAACCAATTAAATGTTGATATTATAGCAGGTGCTGCCAATAATCAATTAGAAAATGAGGCAGTACATGGTCAAATTCTTTCTGATAAAGGAATAATTTACGCTCCTGATTTTGTAATTAATGCAGGAGGAATTATTAATGTGTATGCGGAGTTAGAAGGATATGGTAAGGCTGAAATAATGCGTAAAACCGAAAATATTTACAACACTACATTAGAAATTATCAAAAACGCTGCTACTAATGGTGTTACAACTCACAGTGCTTCGTTAGCGATTGCACAAGGTAGAATTGACGCAAGAAAAAAAGAAAACGCTAAATAGTTTTTAAGAAAATAATAGTTTATTTTTGCGAAGCGAAAGGATATTCCTTTCGCTTCTTTATTCCCATCTATGGGTTTAAGATATTGAGGTTGTCCTCATTAGTAAAATTTTAAAATTAATCCCTTTCTCAGGGTGTCCTGAGGAAATTGACTAATAAAAGTTCTTATTCATGTTAAACAGAAGACATATTCGTACAAAAGTAATGCAATGTATTTTTGAAATGCAGCATACTAATAACCAAGATTTAAATCTAGCGTATAAAAAATTGAATGATAGTGCTTCTAATATGTATAATCTATACTTGCTGCAATATCAACTTTTTACAGTAATTCTTCAAAAAGCAAGAAAATTAAATAGAGCTTCTCAAGGTAGTTTTTTAGATGTAAATAAAACCGATACGATTCATAGATTGGTGGATAATGTGTATTTAAATCACATTGCCTCTAGTCAGGAATTAGCATTGTTGGTTGACGAAAAAGAGTTAACAAATTGGGAGTTAGATGATGAGTATGCTAGTTTGTTTTTGAAAGAAATATTAAGTTCGAATTTTTATGTAGCGTACTTAAAAGAAGAAAGTTCTTTTGAAAAAGATAAAGAACTGGTTTTGAATATTTTTAAAAGAATCATAGCGCCAAATGAAAAATTGTATTCGTATTATGAGGATACTTGTATTAGTTGGGTAGATGATTTGCCATTAGTAAATACAATGATCCTTAAAGAATTAAAGAAAACTAATGTGAGTCAACAATTAAAGTTGACAAAGTTGTTTAAAGACGAGGACGATAAAAAATTCGGAAAAGAGTTGCTTACTAAAGTAACTTTAAACAATGAAGAATTAAGTAAATACATTGATGTGAAAACGCCAAAATGGGATGCTGATAGAATTGCTTCTATGGATGCAATTTTGATGAAAATGGCAATTTGTGAGTTCTTAAAATTCTCTTCAATCCCTGTAAAAGTAACTATAAATGAGTATTTGGAAATAGCGAAAGAATACTCTACAGATAAGAGTAGTACCTTTATTAATGGTATCTTGGATAGCTTGGTGAAGGATTTTAAGAAAGAGGAGAAATTGCAAAAAATAGGAAGAGGGTTGATGTAGTTTAAGATTTTTCTCTATTTTAGCACAGCTTTAAAAAACAAATAATACGAATTAATAAAAATATATTATGAAAAAGTTAAGAATTATAGCGTTTACAGCATTATGTGGATTGGCATTTGTTTCTTGTAAAAAAGAAAATGCAGCGGATAAAATTAATACAGAGAATATAGCGGTAGCAGCTGAAAGAGATGCTAATTCAAATAAATTTCCTGTAATGACTTTTGATAAAACAGAGCATGATTTTGGAAACTTAAAACAAGGTGATGTTGCTGAAACAATTTTTAGTTTTAAAAACACTGGGGAAAAGCCATTAGTGATTGTTGGGATTAAAGGAAGTTGTGGGTGTACAGTTCCAAATGACTGGCCAAGAGAAGCTATTGCTCCAGGTGCATCAGGGAAATTTTCTGTAAAATTTAATTCAAGAGGGAAGAAAAATTTAACACAACAAACAGTTACTGTAACTGCAAATACTGAAAAAGGTAAAGAAATAGTTAAAATAAAGGCTATGGTTGAGGTTCCTGCTGGAGCAGCAGCTGCTAAGCCAAGAGTTATTAAGCAACCTGTTGTAGCTCCTACAAAATAATTATTATAATATAATGGAAGATTTATTAGGTACAGTCGGTCAGTTTTCACCATACATTTTAATGTTTGTGGTGATATATTTTTTCTTTTTAAGACCGCAAATGAAAAAACAAAAGCAAGAGTTAAGTTTTGCTAAAGAAATAAAAAAAGGAGATAAAGTAATTACCAAAAGCGGAATGCACGGTAAAATTGTAGAACTTAATGATACTGATAATACTTGTGTAGTAGAAACAGGTGCTGGTAAAATTAAGTTTGAGCGTTCTTCTTTGTCTTTAGAGTTGTCTGCTAAATTTAAAAAGTAGTTTGCTTCTCAATATTGTATAAAAAAAGCTTCACATTGTGAAGCTTTTTTTATGCGTTATTTTTAATAGGAAAATAGCTATGATTGTCTTTCTTTTTCCATGTCAATCAAATATGCCATTGACTTAACTGCTCTGTCGTGTTTTTTAACAAATGGGTTTTCCTTATCCCATACATAGCCAGCTAATACAGCACATATTTTTTCTTTTACCTCAGGGTTTTCTGGTTCGTGAAAAAACAATGTTTGTAAATTTCCAGTATACCATTCTTTAACATAGGTAGCAAAAACATCTACGCCACTTTTTATGTATCCTGAATAGTCTTTTTCCCAATCAACAGTTTCGTTGTTGAGTTCTTTGATAGCTAGTTTAGCCGCTAGTATTGCGGATTCTGTAGCGAAAGAAACTCCAGAAGAGAAAACAGGGTCTAAAAACTCAGCGCTATTTCCGGTTAAGGCGTATCCTTTGCCGTATAATTGAGTAACTGATTTCGAGAAGTTTTTTATTTTTATAGGTTCAAATAAGTGATCAACATTTTTAAAGCGACTAGAATAGTGTTTTGATAGTTTCATCATTTGTTTTAAAGCTTCGCTGGTGTTTTCTCCATACGACTCAATAAATTCAGTTGGTCCTACATAGCCGATACTTGTTTTTCCATTTGAAAAAGGAATAACCCATAGCCATACTTTTTGTTTTACGATATCAAAGGTGATTAAAGTGCCTTCTTTTCCTTCCGGTCTATTAATGTCTTCAACATGTGTGAAAATTGAAGAGTTTTTAGGTAATTCAGAAGGTTTTTCAAGTCCTAAGATTCTTGGGAGTACTCTACCGTAACCACTAGAATCAATAATGAATTTTGCTTCTATTTCTCTTAAGTCACCATTTTTATCTTTTATGGTTGTGGTGGATGTGCTGTCGTTTAAAATAACATTAGTTACTTCGGATCCAAATTCAACATCAACACCATTTTTGATAATTTCCTGCGCTAAAGCATTGTCAAAATCAGCTCTTGGTACTTGCCATGTCCAATCCCAACCTTCTGTAAATTTTTTGCTAAAGTCAAAATTACAAACCTGATGGCCCCTAATAAATCTTGCTCCTCGTTTTTTTTCAAAGTTCATTTCTTTTAAGCAATCTAACAATCCGGCTTCTTCAAAATGATCCATACACCGTGGAATAAGACTTTCACCTATAACAAACCTTGGAAAAATTGATTTTTCAATAACTTTAATTTTGATGTTATTGTTGTTTAAATAGGAGGCAGCAATGCAACCAGATGGGCCTGCTCCAATGATTAAAACATCAACAGATTCTTTATTCATATTTATATAGGTTTTTTTATAACAAAATTTTAAATTTGCATTCAAAGTTAACCAAATTATTTTCATCTAATAAAGAAAATAATGCCTAATATTTATCTATGAAGATAACAGTAAAAGAAGATCTTAGTTTAGAAGATTTTTATAATATTGTATTTAAGGAAAGTAAAGTAGAATTTGATCCAAAATTCTTAGAGAGAGTTGAAAATAGTTTTGATTTTTTAAAAGAATTTTCTGAAAATAAAGTGATCTATGGTGTTAATACTGGTTTTGGACCAATGGCACAATATAAAATAGATGAAAAAGATACGATTCAATTACAGTATAATTTAATAAGAAGTCACTCTTCAGGGACAAGCAATCCACTTACAAAAAAGTATGTCAAAGCGGCAATGTTAGCTAGGTTGAATACTTTAGGTTTGGGAAAATCAGGAATTCATTCTTCTGTAGTGAAGTTAATGCGTGAGTTGTTAAACCAAGATGTTATTCCGTTAATATTTGAACATGGTGGAGTTGGAGCTAGTGGTGATTTGGTTCAGCTAGCACATTTAGCTTTAGTGTTGATTGGTGAAGGGGAAGTGTTTTATAAAGGAGAACGCAGAACAACCGAAGATGTGTTTAATGAATTAGGTTTGGCGCCAATTAAAGTTAAGTTAAGAGAAGGTCTTGGTTTAATGAATGGTACTTCTGTAATGACCGGTATCGGAATTGTAAACACAATTTATGCAAAGCGTTTATTAAGTTGGTCTATTAAATGTTCCTCAGCAATTAACGAAATTGTAGAAGCTTATGATGATCATTTATCAGTAGAATTAAATAGTTCTAAAAAGCATGTTGGGCAAATAGAGATTGCTCGATTAATGCGAGAGCATTTAGCCGATAGTACATTGGTTAGAAATAGAGATGAACATTTGTATTCTGGTAACAATACTGAAAAAGTATTTAAAGAAAAAGTACAAGAGTATTACTCGTTACGTTGTGTTCCGCAAATATTAGGACCAGTATATGATACAGTTCAAAATGTATCAAAAATACTAATAGAGGAGGTGAATTCAGCTAATGATAATCCAATTATCGATGTTGAGAAAAAACATGTGTATCACGGTGGGAATTTTCATGGTGATTACATTTCCTTAGAAATGGATAAATTAAAGTTAGTTGTCGCTAAGCTTTCTATGTTGGCGGAAAGACAATTGAATTATTTATTAAACTCTAAATTAAATGATAAGCTTACTCCTTTCGTAAATTTAGGAAAATTAGGATTGAATTTTGGAATGCAAGGAGCGCAGTTTACGGCTACTTCTACAACTGCAGAAAACCAAATGTTGTCAAACCCTATGTATGTGCATAGTATTCCTAATAACAATGACAATCAGGATATTGTTAGTATGGGGACGAATTCTGCATTGATTACTAAAAAAGTAATAGAGAATACTTTTGAAGTATTGTCTATTGAAATTATAACAATTGTCCAGGCTATTGAATTGCTTGGTTTTTCTGATAAAGTTTCTACAGCAACCAAAAAGTTGTATGATGAAATCAGAGCGATAGTACCCCCATTTAAAGAAGACTTAATCATGTATCCTTTTATCAACGAGGTAAAAGATTTTTTAATTAATTCGGAAGATTAATACAATAAACAAGAGTAAAGACGAAGATCTTTCTACGGTGTATTTGTTAATTGTGTTAAACAGCGAATGAAAAACAAAAGCGTAATATGAAAAAGTTAGTTTTATTATTAGTTCTTGCAGTTTTCACTGTAAATGCACAGGAGTTGGCTTTGGCTAACAAAGATGGTAAGTTTGGTTATATCACTAAGACAGGTGAGTGGCATATTCAGCCTAAATTTAAATCGGCCAAAAGTTTCTCTGGAGATTTTGCAATTGCCTTAGAAGGTAAAAAAGTTGGTTTTATTAACAGAAAAGGAGAGTGGGTTATTAAGCCTACTTATGATAAGGCTAAAAATTTTGATTCTGGAATTGCTGTTGTATTGAAAGATAAAAGATGGTTTTATGTGAACACTAAAGGTGAGGAGGTTTTAACTGGTGTGACTACCGATAA
>Ga0209395_1000472_pt1 | contig 59144 bp, 48 predicted proteins | sample GOMGulsemesocosm_3_FD_184635 | JGI IMG/M metagenome (GOLD analysis project Ga0209395, IMG submission 184635) | Methane-oxidizing microbial communities from mesocosms in the Gulf of Mexico - GOM9D Gulf of Mexico (SPAdes) (version 2) | ecosystem: Environmental > Aquatic > Marine > Cold seeps...
TAAATCATTATTAGATACTTGTTTTATAACTGATAAATTAAAAATTTCTTTAGGAAGAGATAAAAACATTTCTGTTAATAGAGAAAAATCAAAAGATTTTACAACAAAACAATTTATTGGCAGTAAAAAGCAAGAAAATAGAGCTTGGAATATTACTGTAAAAAATAACAAGTCTCAAAAAATCAACATCTCTATATTTGATCAAATTCCTGTTTCAACTCTAGAAGAAATTAAGGTAGAGTTAGCAAAAAAGCATACTGGAAAGTTTAATAAAGAAACTGGAGAAATTCTATGGAAGTTTAGTTTAAATCCAAATACCACTAAAAAACTACAACTCAGATATTCTGTTAAATATCCCAAAAACAGAACTGTAATTTTAGATTAAATTTTACGCTCTACAACGTAATCAATCATTTGAAGTAACGAATCTTTATAAGCAGAGCTTGGGTAATTTTCTAAAATTGCCACAGCTTTGTTTTTGTAATCATTCATTTTGTTTGTGGTGTACTCTATACCTCCATTTTCTTTCACAAAACTGATGACTTCTTTAACACGTTTTTTATTTGTATTGTGTTTCTTAACCGAATTGATGAGCCATTTTTTTTCTTTTTCCGTACAAGTATTCAGCGTATAAATTAATGGCAAGGTCATTTTTTGCTCTTTGATATCAATTCCGGTTGGCTTCCCAATTTTATCATCAGTATAGTCAAATAAATCATCTTTAATTTGAAAAGCAATTCCGATATACTCTCCAAACTTACGCATTTGTTGTACCGTTTCTTGATTTGCTCCAACAGAAGTCGCACCAATTCCACAACATGCAGAAATTAACGTTGCTGTTTTCTGTCTGATAATTTCGAAATAAACTTCTTCTGTAATATCCAGTTTTCTAGCTTTCTCAATCTGTAATAATTCTCCTTCACTCATTTCACGAACGGCAATCGAGATCAATTTTAAAATATCAAAGTCCTCATTATCTATTGATAACAACAATCCTTTAGACAATAAAAAATCGCCCACTAAAACAGCTATTTTATTTTTCCATAAGGCATTGATAGAGAAAAAACCTCTTCTACGATTGCTATCATCTACAACATCATCATGCACCAAAGTTGCAGTATGAATCAATTCAACAGCAGAAGCGCCACGATATGTACGTTCATCAAAACCACCATTAGAAACCATTTTTGCTACCAAAAAAATAAACATCGGTCGCATTTGTTTCCCTTTTCTTCTAACAATATAGTAGGTTATTCTGTTTAAAAGTGGAACTTTAGTAAGCATAGAACCTTTGAATTTCTCTTCAAAGAGTTCCATTTCGTTTTTTATTGGTAGTTTAATTTGCTCTACTGGCTTCATAAATTAGAAAATGTCACCTCGAGTAAGTAAGAGGTCAATGTAAGCTATCAAAAGTAAGGAATAAAAGTATAGGATTTATTATTTTTTATTCTTGATAAAAATTAAGATTTATTTGCTAATTGACCACAAGCTGCGTCAATGTCTTTTCCTCTTGAACGACGAACGTTAACTACAATTCCGTGCATTTCTAAATTAGAAATATAATTATTGATTGCTTGCGGACTTGCCTGTTGAAACTCTCCATCATCAATTGGATTGTATTCAATTAAGTTGACTTTACAAGGTACATAACTACAAAACTTGATCAATGCTTGGATATCTTCTTTTCCATCGTTAATACCACCCCAAACAACATACTCGTAGGTAATTCTTCGTTGGGTTTTCTCGTACCAATATTCTAATGATTCTTTTAAATCTTTTAAAGGAAAGGTAGCATTAAAAGGCATGATTTTAGTTCTTTTCTCATCAATTGCAGAATGTAAAGAAACCGCTAAATTAAACTTCACTTCATCATCAGCCATTTTTTTGATGATTTTTGGAACACCAGAAGTAGAAACTGTAATTCTTTTCGGAGACATTCCTAATCCTTCTGGAGAAGTGATTTTTTCTATGGATTTTATCACATTATTGTAGTTCATCAATGGCTCTCCCATTCCCATAAACACAATGTTAGATAACTTATGATTGTAATATAATAAGCTCTCTTTATTGATTGCTGCTACTTGGTCATAAATCTCATCTGGATTTAAATTTCGCATTCTTTTTAAACGAGAAGTAGCACAAAAGCGACAATCTAAACTACAACCAACTTGACTAGAAACACAGGCTGTTGTTCTGGTATCTGTTGGAATTAAAACAGATTCAACCACCAAACCATCGTGTAATCGTACAGCATTTTTCACAGTACCATCTTTGCTTCGTTGGATATTATCTACCTCTATATGATTGATAACAAAGTTCTCTTGCAACATCTCTCTTGTTGCTAAAGATACATTTGTCATAGCTTCAAAAGAATGCACAACTTTCCCCCACAACCATTCATACACTTGGTTCCCACGAAAAGCTTTATCTCCATTACTAACAAAAAACGCTCTAAGCTCTTCTTTGGTTAATGCACGTATGTCTTTCTTCTTTGGCTTCATCTGTAGTTTCTATGCTTTCATTTTTGTTCGATGTAATTCATGTAAAACTCATTACATCTTTTGCAAAAATACACAAAACCTCACAAGTAAGCTTGTGAGGTTTGTATGCTAATAAAATTAAATCTATTATTATATAATCAACATTGCATCTCCGTAAGAAGAGAAGTTGTATTTTTCTTTTATTGCTACTTGATATGCTTCCATCACAAAATCGTAACCACCAAAAGCAGCAGCTTGCATTAACAAGGTAGATTTAGGTTTATGGAAATTAGTAATCATAGAATTTGCAATACTAAACTCGTATGGAGGGAAAATAAATCTATTTGTCCAACCTTCAAATTCATTCATTTTTCCACTTGCAGAAACACAAGATTCTATAGTACGCATTACTGTTGTACCAACAGCACAAATACGTTTTTTATTCTTTAGTGCATCATTAATTCGTACAGATGTTTCTGTAGGAATATGAATCTTTTCAGAATCCATTTTATGTTTTGATAGATCTTCTACTTCAACAGGTGCAAAAGTACCTAAACCAACATGTAATGTAACTTCAGAAAAATCTACTCCTTTTATTTCTAAACGCTTCATTAAATGCTTAGAGAAGTGCAATCCTGCAGCAGGTGCAGCAACAGCTCCTTCATTTTTAGCATAAATAGTTTGATAGCGCTCTTCATCAGAAGCTTCTACTGGTCTCTCAAGTTCTTTTGGTAAAGGAGTTTCTCCTAATTCCAATAATTTCTTTCTAAATTCTTCATAAGAGCCATCATATAAGAAACGTAAAGTTCTTCCTCTAGAAGTTGTATTATCAATAACTTCTGCTACTAAACTATCATCTTCTCCAAAGAATAATTTGTTCCCGATTCTAATTTTACGAGCTGGATCTACTAAAACATCCCATAATCTGTTTTCAGCATTTAATTCTCTCAACAAAAATACTTCGATTCTTGCTCCCGTTTTTTCTTTATTTCCAAACATTCTAGCAGGAAATACTTTTGTGTTGTTTAAAACCATTACATCACCTTCATCAAAGTAGTTGATTAGATCTTTAAACTTCTTGTGTTCTATAGTTTGTTCTTTTCTATTTAACACCATCAAACGAGATTCGTCTCTGTGTTCTGCAGGATATTTTGCCAATAATTCTTCTGGCAATTCAAAACCAAAATGCGATAATTTCATATGTATATTTTTCTAAGAATGCTGGCAAATATACGACATCGAGATAGGCGTTGTCAAGTGTTTTACCATATTAATTTACTCTTCTCTTATTTGAAAACCAATTTGTTGCATATCTTTCCAAAATTCCTGATACGATTTTGTGACTACATTGGCATCTAAAATTGTGATCGGAACCTTCAGTGCTAAAGGAGCAAAAGCCATTGCCATTCTATGATCGTTATAGGTTTCTATACTGATATTTGAATTGACTTGAATTGATTTTTCTAAATCTAAACTTTCATCAGTTATACTGATTTTACCTCCCAGCTTAGTAAGTTCATTTTCTAAAGCAACCAATCGATCTGTTTCTTTAATTTTTAAGGTATGTAATCCTGTTAAAGAACAAGCTATTCCTAAACCAAAACAAGTAACTGCAATTGTTTGTGCAATATCTGGAGCATTTTTCAAGTCTAAAACCAAACGGTTTTGAGAAGCCTTTTCTTTTTTAGAAATTGTAATTGTATGTTCGCCAAAAGTGGTTTCAACCCCAAAATGTTGGTAGATTTCTGCCAAGCTAGAATCCCCTTGCAAGCTGTCTTTTTTATAGGCTGTTAATGTTACTTCAGAACCGATCTTACTTAAAGCAATTAAGCTATAAAAATAAGATGCAGAGCTCCAATCAGACTCTACAACAATAGTTTTTTCAATCTCTGCTTTAAATGGTTGGACTGTAACTTTATTCTCAACAAAACTAGCTTCAATCCCTAACTCTTTTAATAAAGTTAAGGTCATGTCTATATATGGAACAGACGTTATTTTTCCCAACAACTCAATTTCCAATCCATCTGGTAAGCTTGAAGCAATTAGCATTAATGCCGAAATATATTGACTACTAACATTTCCGTTTATTTGAACAGATTTTTTTCTAATATGTTTCCCTTTGATTCTTATTGGCGGATATCCATCCTTTTCTTCATAAGAAATAGTTGCTCCCAAACTCTTTAATGCATCTACCAAAATTGCAATCGGTCTGTTTTGCATTCTTTCAGAACCTGTCAACACAACTTCTCTTCCTTCTTTTACAGAAAAATACGCTGTTAAAAAACGCATAGCAGTACCTGCATGACCAATGTCAACTAATTCATTTGTTGTACTCAAAGCATGTTGTAAATGATTTGAATCGTCTGAATCTGATAAGTTTTCTATCTGCAATCCCGCTACCAATCGTTGTAAGATTAATAGCCTATTTGACTCACTTTTTGAACCAGAAATGGCTATTGAGGCATTCAGTTTTGTTTGACGAGTTGATAAATGTAATTTCAAAATATTGTATGTAAAAAATTTGTACTTTTAGAAACCTTAACCAAACAAACTACTTATGAAAAGACTTGTCTTATTAGTGGCATTACTTCTATTTGCTGAAAGCCACAAAGTTAATGCTCAAAAGAATACTACCAAATTTTCAGAAGAAAATTATAGCGCTATTAAATGGCGAAATATTGGACCTTTTAGAGGTGGTAGATCTGCTGCTGTAACTGGCGTTGCTGGAAAAGCAAATTTGTTTTACATGGGATCAACTGGTGGTGGCGTTTGGAAAACTACGGATGCTGGAAATTCTTGGTCTAATATTTCTGACGGGTTTTTTGGTGGATCTGTTGGTGCTGTTGCTGTTAGTGAATGGGACAATAATGTGATTTATGTTGGAAATGGAGAAAAAACTGTCCGTGGAAATGTCTCTTCTGGAGATGGAGTTTGGAAAACAGTAGATGCTGGAAAAACATGGAAACACATGGGACTACCAAATGCAAGACATATTCCTAGAATTAAAATACATCCTAAAAACTCTGATATTGTATATGCTGGGGTAATGGGAGATTTATATAAATCTTCTGAAGAACGTGGCGTTTATAAATCTACTGACGGAGGTGAAACTTGGAGAAGAGTTTTGTTTTCAAGTAAAGATGCTGGAGTAATCGATTTAATTATTGACCCTAATAATGCCCGTGTTTTATATGCAACTACCTGGGATATTAGAAGAACACCTTATAGTTTATCTAGTGGCGGTGATGGTTCTGCTTTATGGAAAAGTACTGACGGTGGAGAAACTTGGAAAAACATTTCAACAAATAAAGGATTACCTAAAGGAATGTGGGGAATTAGTGGTGTTACTGTTTCTCCTGTAAATTCTGATTTTGTTTGGTTATTGGTAGAAAACAAAAAGGGTGGAGTTTACAAATCTGAAGATGCTGGGAAAACATGGAAATTGATTAATAGCGAACGTAAACTAAGACAAAGAGCTTGGTATTATACACGTTTATATGCAGACACAAAAGATGAAAACATCATTTATGTATTGAATGTAAACTTCCACAAATCTACAGATGGCGGAAAAACCTATAAACGTTTTGGCACTCCACATGGAGATCATCACGATTTATGGATCGCTCCAGAAGACAATCAACGTATGATTATTGGAGACGATGGTGGTGCTCAAATTTCTTTTGATGCTGGTATCAATTGGTCAACAATGAACAATCAACCAACATCACAATTTTATAGGGTTACTACAGACAATCATTTTCCATATAGAATTTATGGAGCACAACAAGATAACTCTACTGTGAGAATTTCTCATAGAACTCAAGGGCGGTTTATTACCGATAAAGATTGGGAAAGAACTGCTGGTGGAGAAAGTGCTCATATTGCCATTGACCCAACAAATAATGATATTGTATATGGTGGAAGTTATGGTGGATTGCTAACTCGTGTAAATCATAAAACTGGAGATAGAAGAGCTGTAAATGTTTGGCCAGATGACCCGATGGGACATGGAGCTGAAGATTTTAAATATCGTTTTCAATGGAATTTCCCTATTCTGTTTTCTCCTCATCAAAAGAACAAATTATATGCTGCTTCTAACCATTTACATGTAAGTTATAATGAAGGGCAATCTTGGGAAATTATCAGTCCAGATTTAACTCGAAATGACCCTAAAACCTTAGGCCCATCAGGTGGTCCAATTACAAAAGACAATACTGGAGTTGAATACTACGGAACTATTTTCGCAGTTGCAGAATCGCCAACAGAAAAGAATCTTATTTGGACAGGTTCTGATGATGGTTTAATTCACATCACTAAAGATGGTGGAAAGAACTGGAAAAATGTAACTCCGAAAAAAATGCCAGAATGGATGATGATCAACTCTATAGAAGTAAATCCTTTTAAAAACGGAAGTGTATATGTAGTTGGAACTCGATACAAATTAGGCGATTACAAACCCTATATTTACAAAACTGAAAATTATGGTAAAACTTGGAAGCTAATTGTAACCGGAATTGGAAATGAAGACTTTACAAGAGCGATGCGTGCAGATCCAAAACGTAAAGGATTGTTATATGCTGGTACAGAAAAAGGAATGTATCTTTCTTTTAATGACGGAAAAAACTGGGAAAGATTTCAATTGAATTTACCTATTGTTCCTATTACAGATTTAGCAATTAAAGACGATAATTTAATTGCTGCAACTCAGGGAAGATCTTTTTGGATGATAGATGATTTAACTCCAATGCATCAATTAACAACCAAAACTTCGAAAGAAAAAGTAACGCTATTTAATCCAAAAGCAAGTTATCAACTTGGTGGAGGAAATGGTAGAACTTCTAAAACCCAAGGAACAAATCATCCTGGTGGAGTTGCTGTTTATTTTAATGTAAATAATTTCACAAAAAAAGATACGGTTACCATGTCTTTTTATGATGCTAATAAGAAGTTGATTCAGAAATTTAGCAATCATCCAAACAAAAAAGAGAAAAAACTGACTGTTAAAAAGGGAAGCAATGTCTTTTATTGGAATATGATGTATCCTGAAGCCACTAAAGTAAAAGGAATGATTTTATGGTGGGCTTCTTTAAGTGGACCGATGGCATTACCTGGAAATTACACGGTAAGTTTATCAGCAAATAAATTAACCTTAGAGAAACCATTTACGATCTTAAAAAATCCGATTTCTGAAACTTCTTTAGAAGACATGAAATTGCAATTTAATTTTATCAACGATATCAATACAAAAATTTCAGAAATTCATAAAGCGTTGATTAATGTAAAGAAAATCAAGGCACAGATTAAATCCTTAAAGGGTTCAATTAAAGATAAACAGAAACACAAAGAATTGATTGATTTTGCTGATGCGTTGACTAAAAAAATAACAAAAGTTGAAACTACGTTATACCAAACAAAAAGTAAGAGTGGTCAAGATCCATTGAATTTCCCTATTCGTTTAAACAATAAACTGGCGCATTTAAATTCGCTGACAAGAATGGGAAGTTACAAACCAACTGACCAATCTATTGCTTTTAAGAATGAAATTACAAAAGAGATAGATGCAGAATTATCAAAGCTATATAACTTATTTAAAAACGATGTAAAACAACTAAATCAGAAAGTAAAAGACAGTCAGATTGACTTAATTCAACTAAACTAATTTCAAAAAAGCTATTAAAATCGCATCACAACGCCTATTCTTCTAGGCGTAAATTGTAAGTCAAATGCGTATTTTTTAGCTTTTTTTTCGTTGTATTTTTTTGAATACTTTGTATCCAAATATCGGTCAATAGCTTCTACCACAAAAATGCTAAAAGCTGTACTAAATGCAATATCTGAAATCCAGTGGAATTCATCAACAATCCTGATGAAACCAGGAATTGAACCTACAGCATAAATTCCTGCTTTAACCCATGGGTTTTCGAATTGCTTAGCAATAACGTACGCATTTGTAAATGCCAAGGTTGTATGTCCAGAAGGAAATGAATCATAATTTTCAAAATCCACAAATTCTAATGGATGAAACACATTGGAATTCTCACCGGTTTTAGGACGTGCTCTCCCAACAATTCTTTTAGCAATTTGCTGAAAAAAACCTGTTGCTGTAGCAGAAGAGATTAACAAAACCCCTGTTCTTCTAAGCTTTTCATTATCAGTAAACAAACCTGTAAGATAGACAGCTGTAGTAATCATATAGTTATTACCTGGAGCGGCGACATCATTTCCATAATTTGCCAACCACCTTGGAACATCACTTCTAAATCCATCTACCCAACCATTAAACTCATCATCTACAAAAAAAAGACCTGCTGTACCTGTAGCTGTATAGCCAAAATTCCTCCATTGTTTGCCTTCCCAATGTAGTGGTCTTGAATATGCATATCCAACGCCCCCAAAAACATTTCCTATATCGTATTTAAAGTTCTGCCACCTAGTTTTGTCTTGATTAAAATCAAAACTAATAGTTTTATTTTGCCCATAAGACAGCTTAAACACACCTATAAAAAGGAGTATGAAATAGAGTTTCTTCATTCAGTTTATTTTGTTCTCTTAAATGCTATATATAAGGCATAAAAATAACTGATAATTATTTTTAATGCGAAGAAGCGTTGCCATTTCCCTTCTGAAAAATTGACTTCATTTACTGTTGCAAAGTCACCTGCAAAAATATCTCTCCAACTATTCATAAATAACGAAATGACCGTTACAAACAAAAAGAAAGGCAAAGCAATTTTAAATACGTTGGTCCAGAAACCTGGCGATCTCATTTTTTCTAATAGTGTCATTATTGTAGTTTTTTGTTATTGTGATGCCTATCGTGATCACGTTTGGTTTTTATTTCTAATTTTTTATCAAAAGCAGCTTGTAAGTTAACTCCTGTTTGATTTGCCAAACACAAAGTAACAAATAATACATCTGCCAATTCTTCTCCTAAGTCCTTTGATTTATCGCTTTCTTTTTCACTTTGTTCTCCATATCGTCTCGCAATAATTCTGGCTACTTCGCCAACCTCTTCAGTTAATTGCGCCATGTTTGTTAATTCGTTAAAATAACGAACTCCATGATTTTGAATCCAATCGTCTACCTGTTTTTGTGTGGTTTTTATGCCCATAAAATGTATTTTTACTTAAGATTTCCAAAGATAAAGTTTCTATTTTAAAAAAAAGAACTAAATTTACCGACCGGATAGTCGGTTTATTAATTATAGCATGAAAAGTAAAAAGGAAATAATTGTAGAAACAGCAACAAATCTCTTTGCAGAATACGGGTTTGAAAAAACTTCTGTTGCTGCAATTTGCGAGGCAGCAAGTGTATCAAAGGGATTGGTATATCATCATTTTTCATCTAAAGATGAAATATTAATTGCCATTTATGAGCAATCTACTCAAGACATGATGAATTTGAGTAGTAATGATTCAGAGAAGAAAGCTAATGAAAAACTTTCAGAAATTATCAATGCTGTTTTTCAACAACTGGAAGACAACAAACTATTTTTTAAATTGAATCTGAATATTATGTTTCAACCATCAACCAGAAAAATATTAGAAACCCAAATTAAAGAAAGAGCTACGCAATTATTTATTGTCGTAAAACAAATCTTTAATGAAATTGATAAGATGAATAGTGACGTTTTAAGTTATGTATTTATCTCAGAAATAGATGGCATTGCATTAAGTTATCTCTCATCTTTTGAGGAATATCCATTACAAGAAATGAAAAATCAATTACTGAAAAAATACAAAAATGATTAGAAAATATACCGAAAAAGAAATTCCTAAATTGTTAGAAATTTGGGAGGCAGCAGCATTAATTGCACATCCATTTTTAAGTACGGAGTTTCATGAAATGGTTAAAAAAGCAATGAGAGATATGTATTTACCAAATTCTGATACTTGGGTATTTGAAGAATCTGGAAACATTATTGGCTTTATTGCAATGCTGAACAATGAAATTGGAGGATTGTTTGTAGATCCAAATCAGCAAGCAAAAGGAATTGGAACTTCTTTGGTAAACCACATGAATCAATTTCACGATACACTAGAAGTAGAAGTTTTTGAAGAGAATAAAATAGGGAAACCTTTTTATGAAAAACACGGTTTCAAAGTCATCAAAGAATATATTATGGAAGAAACCAATCAGAAAGTTTTAAGAATGAAGAAATGATACTAGAAGAGTTAGGATATACAGACGAATTAGAAAATTACAGAACAGAAAACAATTTAGTAAACTTTGGCATAGCTCGTGTAATTACAGAGCATAAAGAACGCTATATTGTTAAAAATGAAGCTGGAGATTTTGAAGCTGAATTGATTGGGAATTTACGTTTTATATCTACAGAACGAAGTGATTTCCCTGCTGTTGGCGATTGGGTTTCCATTTCTGAATATGACACAAACAAAGCATTAATTCATCATGTATTTCCTAGAACATCTAGTATAGAAAGACAAGCAATTGGTAAACATGGCGAAAAGCAACTCATTGCCACAAATATTGATGTTGGCTTTATTGTACAATCTGTAAATAGAGATTTTAACATTAATAGATTAGAACGTTATTTAACTATTTGCAATGCATCTAAAGTAACACCAATTATTGTTTTAACAAAGATCGATTTGATTTCTAAAACAGAGTTACAATCGATGCTTCAAGAAATTTCTACACGAATTAAAAATGCAGAAATTATCTCAATAAGTAATGAAACAAACTCTGGAATTGAAGCTATAAAAGCTCAAATTGCAAAAGGAAAAACCTACTGTTTATTAGGTTCTTCTGGAGTTGGAAAATCGACTTTAATCAATTCAATTTCTGATAAAGGGTTGATGAAAACTGGTGCAATTAGTGACAGTATTGACAGAGGAAAACATGTAACTACACATAGAGAATTGATAGTTTTAGAAAATGGCGGAATTATCATTGACAATCCAGGAATGCGAGAAGTAGGAATTACTGATGCTGCTGACGGATTAGAAATGACCTTCGAAGAAATTACCGAACTTTCAAATTCGTGCCGATTTTCTGATTGTACACACATTCACGAAAATGGCTGTGCTATTTCAGAAGCCATTGACAATGAAGAATTAGATGAAGATGCCTACGACAATTACCAACGTATGGAACGAGAAAAACAGTTTTTTGAATCTACACAACAAGACAAAAAACGAAAAGATAAAAACTTAGGAAAACTCATAAAATCTGCACAGCAGAATAAAAGAAGGTCAAAGCATTAATTACTTGCTTCTCGCCTACTTACAAAAATTCTCTCGGATTTTATATTCGGTTTGTATTTACTAAATTAGATGTTTAATCAACGTAAAAAAACCTTAGACAAATACGTTAACCCCTTTTAACTAAATAAACTTTTAAAATGTTAAAAAAAGATTTCAAAGACATTAGTGATCCATCTAATTTTATAAAATCATCGGTCAGGAATTCTAAATTCGAAACAACAGTTGCTGCAATCAAAACAGTATTGAAAGACCTAAATGAAATTAATAAAATCGTAAATGCTGCATCGTTTGGTACTGCAATTTACACACAGGCTGAAGACGTGTTAAAAAATGTAGTTTCAATAACATCTCAAGCTGACAAAGGAATCCTTAACTTAAAACAAGTGGAATTAATGACAATTTCTATTACGGAATTAGCACAATTGATTGCAAAAACAAAAGCAACAAACCCTTTAATTTCAGATGAATTGGTTACATCTCTAGACAGAACTGTTGATGATGTAAATACGGCGTTAAAGCTTACAATTTTGACATTGGAATAAAATCAGCCAAGATTACATTTATTTTCTATAACTTATTTACTAAATTAGGTGTTTAATCAATGTGAAAAGGCCATACACAAACACGTTTACACATATCAAATAAAATGAAAATGAAAGTTACAGCCGAAAAAAATGAAAAGATTGCCAATATGATCTTTGCATCCATTTATCCACTCTACCTGAATAGACTGGAGAAAAATGGAAGAACAAAAGAAGAGCTCAATCAAGTAATTAAATGGTTCACTGGTTTTGATCAAGATGCTTTACAAGCTCTTATTGATAAAAAAGCAACCTTTAGAACTTTTTTTCAAAAAGCCAAAATAAATCCAAACGCACACTTGATTAAAGGAGTTGTTTGTGGTTATCGAATTGAAGAAATAGAGGATGAATTTGAATTATATAAACAATGTAGACAAATGGAAAAGCTGATTGATGAATTAGCAAAGGGTCGTAAAATGGAAAAAATATTACGAAAATAATTAGTTATGAATCAAAAGAAACAATCTCACATCAAAAAGTACACGCTTATTTTTATCGCAACGATGCTATTTATTGCTTGTTCTGATAACAAAGAGGTTCTTATTCCTTTTTCAAGTCCAGCAATTGATTATTGGGGGAGAGTTGATACTTCTCAAATTGACAGAGCAGATTTGTCTTGGTCTGGTTCATCGATAAAAATAAATTTTGAAGGAGAATCAATTTATGCAACGCTAAAAAATGACACTAGAGACAACTACCTAAATATCATTTTAGACACTGATAGCATTCGTATTATTAAACTAGATAGCATTCAAAAAGAATATAAACTAGCTTCAAATTTATCAAAAGGAAAACATTCTATTGAAATTTTTAAGAGAACAAATAAAGGGATTACGTCTTTTTATGGTTTTAACATTAAAAACAAGGCCAAGCTACTAGCAAAGTCAGCTGCTAAAAAAAGAAAAATAGAATTTTACGGAAACTCAATTACTGCAGGTTATGCCATAGAAGACACTTCTGGGAAAGACAATCCAAGAGGCACAAACACAAATAATTATAAAACATATGCAGCTTTAACTGCTAGACATTTTGACGCCAACTATAGAGCAATTTCTAAAAGCGGAATTGGAGTAACCATCAGCTGGTTTCCTTTGATAATGCCAGAAATGTATGATCGATTAATTTCTGATGATCCAACCCGAAAATGGGATTTCTCGTTGTATCAACCAGATATTGTTGTTGTAAATCTATTTCAAAATGATTCTTGGCTGGTGAATTACCCTGAAAGGAAAGAATTCAAAACATACTTTGGAGATAAAGCTCCGGACGATTCATATTTAATAAATGCATATCAAAACTTTATATCGAGCTTAAGAAAGCACTATCCAAAAGCAAAAATTATTTGTACGCTTGGTGCAATGGATGCTGCTAAAAAAGGATCGAAATGGATGAATTATATAGAAAAAGCAGTCGAAAACTTAAATGACAATGATGTTTTCGCTCATTTTATGCCTTATTTAGAAACATCAGGACATCCTTTGGTTCAAGAAAATAAAGTAATGGCAAAAAGTTTAATTCAGTTTATTGATAAAAACATTGAGTGGTAATAAACAACCAATTGTCATCAAAACCAGCAAAGAAAAAGGAATTACAAAACTTAGAAGAACTAACAACTTGCCTTTGAGAAAACATACACCAATATTACCAATAATTGTAATTTCTCAGTTCTGTTGCACATCACTTTGGTTTGCCGGTAATGGGATCATGAATGAGCTTATTACCAATTTTCAGCTCAATGATAGTGCTTTAGCGCATTTAACTTCTTCTGTTCAATTTGGGTTTATTATTGGCACACTACTTTTTGCTATCTTAACAATTGCCGATCGCTTTCCTCCATCAAAAGTATTCTTTTTTAGTGCCTTACTTGGTGCACTGTTTAATCTTGGAATTATATGGAAAGGAAATAATTTAGAAAGTTTGATTGTACTTCGCTTTTTAACTGGGTTTTTTCTTGCAGGAATTTACCCAGTTGGAATGAAAATAGCCGCAGATTATTATGACAAAGGGCTTGAAAAGTCTCTTAGTTTTTTGGTTGGAGCATTGGTTTTAGGAACCGCTTTTCCGCATTTAATGAATGGAATAACCAATATGATTTCTTGGAAACACATACTCTATACAACATCATCTATTGCTGTACTTGGCGGAATGTTAATGCTATTTTTTGTTCCTAATGGTCCTTATAGAAAACCTTCAAAAAATATAAATCTGTCTGCTTTTTCCAGCGTATTTAAGAGTCCTAGTTTTAAGTCTGCCGCTTTTGGGTATTTTGGACATATGTGGGAATTATATACTTTTTGGGCATTTGTTCCAATTCTATTAAAAACATATAATTATATACACCCAAACACAACATTTAACATTCCTGTTTTATCATTTTTTATTATTGGAATTGGTGGGCTTGGCTGCATTCTTGGCGGGTATCTTTCTCAAAAACATGGAACAAAAAAAATTGCCTTTATCACATTGTTTTTATCTGGCATATGCTGTCTTTTTTTACCCATAATTTTTATGGTGGATAATGAAAATTTATTTATTAGTTTTCTGCTTTTTTGGGGGATTGTTGTAATTGCTGATTCTCCTCTTTTCTCTACTTTAGTAGCCCAAAATGTAAACCCAGAAATAAAAGGAACAGCCTTAACAATTGTAAATTGTATTGGATTTTCTATAACTATTATAAGTATTCAATTAATTAATAGCCTTAGAGAAATCTCAGATTCAAATAGTATTTACTTAGTTCTAGCCTTAGGTCCAATTTTTGGATTGATTTCTTTAAGTAGAAAACATAAAACATTCACTAAAATTTAGCCTAATATCTTCAAAAACTCTTCCCTATAAATTTCTCTAGCTCCCAAACTTGCCAAATGATTATTATATACCTGACAATCTATCAGCTTATAATTGTGATTTTGTACGAGATGAATAAATGCCAATTTAGAGGCATTACTTATTAAGCTAAACATACTTTCTCCGCAAAAAACACCATTCCCTAAATCAATTCCATACAAACCGCCAACTAGCACTTGCTTTCTAGTTTCTGCATCATAAAACCAAACTTCAATAGATTTTGCAATTCCTTTTGCATGTAAGTTGATATATGCCTCCTCCATTTCATCAGTAATCCAAGTTCCAAAATCATCAGTTCTAAGTATGTGCTTACAGTTAAAAATCACTTCACTAAAAGCAGTGTTTTCTGTAATTGAATAATTTCCTTTTTTGATGAGTTGCTTCATCGATTTAGAAACTTTCAGTTCTTCTGGAAACAATACCATTCTTTCTGGAGGACAATACCAAATAATTGGATCATCATCAGAATACCAAGGGAAAATTCCGTTTTGATATGCCAATAGCAATCTTTTTTCAGACAGGTCTCCACCCAAAGCAATTACGCCTTCTTCAGATGCAGATTCGGGTTTTGGAAATTCAATTTCATCTGTTAGCCAGATCATAAAAATTATTGCGTTTTAAGAACTGCTAAAATAGCAAAGATTTACCTACTTTAGTAGCATCAACTTATCATCATTATGAAAAAATTACTTTTACTATCATTAATTTCTATTCTTTTATTTAATTGTTCTTCAAAAGAAAAAGCGCAACAAAAACCCAACATTATTTACTTTTTAGCAGATGATTTAGGTTATGGAGAAATTGGCGTTTTGGGGCAACAAAAAATTAAAACTCCAAATATTGATGCCCTGGCAAAGGGCGGCATGTTATTTACGCAACATTATTCTGGAGCTCCAGTTTGTGCTCCTGCTCGGTATTCTTTTTTAACTGGAAAACATATGGGACATTCTTATATTAGAGGAAATGATGAATGGGCAGAACGTGGTGATGTTTGGGATTATACAAAAGCATTTTCTGATCCTGGTTTAGAAGGTCAAAGACCAATTCCTACTAACACGTTTACTATTGGAAAACAATTACAAATAGCAGGTTATAAAACAGCCGTTTATGGAAAATGGGGATTGGGTGCTCCAAACACAGAAGGTGTTCCAAACAAGCAAGGATTTGATGAGTTTTACGGATACAACTGTCAGCGACAAGCGCATAATTTATATCCATCACATTTGTGGGATAATGACACAAAGGTGTATTTAAAGAATGAATTGGTAAACCCTGGTTCTAATTTAGACAAAGATGCAGATATCAATGACCCAAAAAGTTATGCTCGTTTTACACAGCAAAAAGATTATGCTCCAAAAATGATTCATGATAAAGCAATTCAATTTATCAAGGACAATAAAGACCAACCTTTCTTTATGTATTATGCTTCTCCGCTACCTCATGTCCCATTGCAAGTTCCAACAAAGTATGTTGACAAATACAGAAAAGATTTTGGAGATGAAAAACCATATACTGGCAGAAGTTATTTTCCAACACAGTATCCAAATGCAACCTATGCAGCAATGATTACTTATTTAGATATGCAATTAGGAGAACTGATTACAGAATTAAAAGAACAAGGGATTTACGAGAATACGATCATTGTTTTTACTAGTGATAATGGACCAACTTATACTGGTGGTGTTGATGCCAATTATTTTGATAGCGCCAAACCGTTTGACAATAATTATGGTAGAACAAAAGGTTTTGTATATGAAGGCGGAATTCGTGTTCCTTTAATTGCAAGTTGGCCAGCTAAAATTAAAGCAGGGACAACATCAAACCATATTTCTGCTTTTTATGACATGATGCCAACCTTTAGTGATATAGCTGGAATTGATTCTCCAAAAGATGTAGATGGAATTAGTTTTAAGAATACCCTTTTAGGAAATGAACAAAAAAATCATGATTTCTTGTATTGGGAGTTTCCAAGCTACAAAGGACAACAAGCAGTAAGAATGGGTAAATGGAAAGCTGTACGAAAGAATATTTTTAAAGGAAACTTAGAAATTGAACTGTATAATTTAGATGAAGACATTAAAGAATTGAATGATGTTTCTAAACAGTTTCCGGAAATTGTAAAAAGCATGGAAAAAATCATGAAGCAAGAGCATGTACCTGCAGAAAACGACCGATTTAAATTTAAACAATTAGGAGATAAATAAAGTCCAATAAAAAAGCAGCCAATTGGCTGCTTTTTTTATGTTTTAAATGCTAAACTCTAGAACGGTAAATCGTCTGGTTCTGCACTTGTAGTGGTATCAGCTGGCTGAAACTGATCTACTGGTGGTAAATCTTGAGGCGCTGCTGCTTGCATAGCTTCAATTCTCCATCCTTGAATTGCATTGAAATATTTTGCAACTCCTTCTGGGTTGATCCATTCTCTACCACGTAAATTGATAGAAACTTTTACATCTTGTCCAACAGCATAACTGTTTAATAAATCACATTTATCTTGAACAAACTCAATCATAATCATTTGTGGATACTGCTCATCAGTTGTAACTACTAATTCACGTTTTCTAAATCCACTAGCACCAAAAGTTTGCTCTTGGTTGATTAATTTAATTTTTCCAATAACTTCCATATTCTTTTCTATTTTATTAAAAGTACTTTCCAAGCACTCTCCGTATCATTCGTTTTTAAAAACTCTTTGGCAAATGTATGTTTTTTTAGGCTGTTTAGCCCAATAAATTGCGAATTGACTTTTGCAAAGTTATCAACATTTTCTTTAGTTGGCAATTGCTCAACATTCCCTAACTTACCTAAATCATTGCCTGTTAAAACAGTGCTATTTCTAATTTCTAATGGAATTGCATCTACTCCAATTCCTAAGGTTGAAATTGGCTTTGGAATCTCAAAAAAGCCTTCTTTTGCTCTAGAATAATAACTTCCACCAGCTCTAGCAACCAAATCTATTTTATGTTGATCAATGGCTCCATTCTCATCTAAAACGGCTTCATTAACATGCAACTTCACCACTTCACAAACAATTAAATTACCTGCTCCTCCTTCATTACCTAAGTGAATAATTTCATTCACCTTACACTCAAACTGCACTGGTGATTCAGCAACACGAAAAGGTTTTACTTTATCAGATTTTAACATGGTAAACCCAGCTTTATCAAACTCGTTTACACCTTTTGGGTATTCTGTACTACTCAAAGACATTTGATGTACAATATCATAATTCACTACGTTTATCACTACTTCTTTGGTTTCTAGGGCGTTTTCTAATGTATGTTTTGTGGTGTTTCCTCGTACTCTACGAGCTGGAGAAAATATCATAATTGGCGGATTTGCACTAAACACATTAAAGAAACTAAAAGGTGATAAATTAGGATTTCCATCAGCATCAATAGTACTTGCAAATGCAATTGGTCTTGGTGCAACAGCACCTAATAAATAACCGTGTAACTTAGCTGTAGGTATTTCTTTTGGATCTATAGAAATCATATGAATCATTTATTATGAGGTGTAAATATACTATCATTTTATAAAATGGGTTATGTAATAATATAGATTATATTTGTAATACATGAGCTTATTTAAAAATACGGTTTTCACAAAACGGATAGTCATTTTTGTACTATTTATTATTGTTTCACTAATTCTTTGGAATACCTATATCTTTTTTCAGAAATTCAAACAAGAAGAACGTGCTAAAATGGAAATTTTTGCTTCGGCAATAAAAGAGTTAGCTACCAATACAGATTTAAATGCTAGTGTTAATTTAGAAACTACGATTTTTGAAAAAATTACCAATATCCCACTTATAAGAGTAAATAAAGATGGGTCCATTAACGAATGGCATAATTTAGATTCTACTAAAACTAATAACTCAACATACTTACAACGACAATTGGCAAAGATGAAAAGTCAAAATGAGCCAATTGAAATAAAATATGAAGATGTAACGGAGTATATTTATTATAAAGATTCTGACTTATTAAATAAACTCACTTATTACCCTATTGCATTAATCTTAATTCTATTTCTGTTTTTAGCAGTGATTTACATGTTGTTTTCTTCAAATAAAATTGCCGAACAAAATAGATTATGGACAGGAATGGCAAAAGAAACTGCACATCAAATAGGAACACCACTCTCTTCTTTATTGGGTTGGATAGAAATTTTAAAACTTGAAAATGTAGATTTAAAACATGTACATGAAATAGAAAAAGATGTTGAGCGATTAAACACGATTGCCAATCGTTTTTCTAAAATTGGCTCTGTTCCTGAATTAAAAGAACATAATATTGTAGCGGTAACAAAAGATTCATTTTCTTATTTAGAAACTCGATTTTCTAAGCAAATTTCTTTTAGTTTCGATTCTAAGGAAGCAGCACTTTTCTCTAATATTAATGTTGAGTTGTATAGTTGGGTTATAGAAAATTTAGTGAAAAATGCCATTGATGCTATGAAAGGAAAAGGAAGTTTAGATCTACAAATTTCTGATGCTGACAAGTGGATAAAAATTACTGTTTCTGATACTGGAAAAGGAATTCCTAAATCTCAATTCAAGCAAATATTTAAACCTGGTTTTACCACTAAAAAACGCGGTTGGGGCTTAGGATTATCCTTATCTAAACGAATTATTGAAGAATATCACAACGGTAAAATATTGGTAAAAAAATCAGAGATTAATAAAGGAACCAGTATTCAAGTTTTACTTATTAAAGTTTAAAAATTATTTAAAATCTCTTTAGCTAAAGAAACGAATTCTTCATGTTGCATTGACACTTTTTTACTTGTAAAGTTAATATCAGAAACTCGGTTAATCGGAATTAAATGTACGTGAGCATGTGGTACTTCTAAACCCACAACTGTCATACCTATTCTATTACAAGCAACTGTTTTCTCCAATGCTTTTGCAACTTTATAAGCAAACTGTAATAAACCTGTATAGGTTTCAGCATCTAAATCAAATAGTCTATCAACCTCTTTTTTAGGAACCACCAACGTATGTCCTTTTGCATTTGGATTGATATCTAAAAAAGCATAATAATTTTCATCTTCTGCTACTTTATACGATGGTATTTCTCCCTTGATGATTTTAGTAAAAATGCTGCTCATATGTTCTCTTTTAAGTCAAAAGTAAACAAAAAACGCGTTGCAAATGCAACGCGTTTTTTAAATATGTTTATTTTCTTATCTAGAAATATCTACAACTTCAAACTTCATAATTCCGTTTGGAACTTGAATTTCTGCTAAATCACCAACAGTTTTACCTAATAATCCTTTTCCTATTGGAGAATTTACAGATAGTTTTCCGTTTCTAACATCAGATTCAGAATCTGCTACCAATGTATAGGTAAACTCCATTTTGTTAGCCGTATTTTTTATTTTCACCACAGAATGAATCAATATTTTTGAGGTATCCAATTGAGATTCATCAATAATTCTTGCGCTAGAAACAACATTTTTTAATTTAGCAATCTTAAATTCTAAATGAGATTGTTCTTCTTTCGCTGCATGATATTCGGCATTTTCACTTAAATCTCCTTTATCTCTTGCATCGGCAATTTCTTGTGTAACTCTTGGTCTTTCAACTTGTTCTAGTTGATGCAATTCGTCTTTTAGCTTCTTAAGCCCTTCTGGTGTATAATATGATACTTCACTCATAATCCTTTCATTTTTAAAATACAAAATCTCATTACCGTTTTATCAGTATGAGATTCGTACACAAATGTACAAAATATTTGTAACTTGCAATCGTTTTAACTAAAAGTCAACATTTTAATATGAAAAAATTCTTTTTCGCCATAATTACAATTTTTGTTTTAAGTAACTGTACCACAGATTCGCAAAACAATGATATTTTGCCATATGTTCCTGTAAACACAACTATAGATTTAACCTTACCTGAATCGGTAAATCTTGTTGTTCCTGGAGGATGGGCTTATGTCTCTGGTGGGATAAAAGGAATTATTATTTACAATATGAACGGAACTCAATTTAAAGCTTACGAACGTTCGGCACCACATCTTCCACCAAGCAGTTGTTCTCAAATGGTTGTTGAAAATGGACTTAGAATGAAGTGTCAGTGTGATGATAGTGAATTTAATATTTTGAATGGCGCTCCATTAACTAGCGGAATCACATATTCTGCAAGAGAATATTTAGTAACCAATTTAAATGGTACCATTTTACGAATCACCAACTTTTAGTAGTTCTAAATCAAATAGATTGTTATTTTTGCAGTAACAACTCAGAACTAAAAACTTACAGTGAAAAATTATTTTTCTTCCGATTTTAAATTAGGCGTTCTCGGTGGCGGTCAATTAGGAAGAATGCTACTTACCGAAACTCAAAAGTACGATATACACACAGCTATTCTAGATGCATCACCAGAAGCTCCATGTGCTAAGATTTGCAACGAATTTCATATTGGAAATTTATTAGATTTTGACGACGTTTACAACTTTGGAAAACTGGTAGATGTGTTAACTATTGAAATAGAACATGTAAATATTGATGCTTTGTATCAATTAGAGAAAGAAGGCTTAAAAATTTATCCGCAACCTTCTGTAATAGAAATTATTCAACACAAAGGGAAACAGAAAGATTTCTTTGTCGAAAATAAAATTCCAACATCCACTCACAAACGCTTTTCAAATAAAGAAGCATTACTTGCTTACTTTAAAGACAATACAGTTTCTTTTCCTTTTGTATGGAAATCTGCTCAGTTTGGGTATGATGGAACTGGGGTTAAAGTGGTTCGTACTTTAACTGATCTTGAAAATTTAGAAGACACAGATTGTATTATCGAAGAATTGATTCCGTTTAAAAACGAATTGGCAGTAATTGTTGCTAGAAATGCTAGTGGAGAAATTAAAACATATCCGGTTGTTGAAATGGAATTTCATCCAGAAGCAAACCAAGTTGAATATGTAATTTGCCCTGCAAGAATTAACGAATCTGTTGCTACAAAAGCAAGAGAAATAGCTTTACAAGTAGCCAAATCTTTTGAACATGTTGGCTTGTTGGCTGTAGAATTGTTTCAAACAAATGATGATGAAATTTTAGTAAACGAAGTTGCACCAAGAACACATAACTCTGGTCATTATAGCATAGAAGCTAGCTACACAAATCAATTTGAACAGCATTTAAGAACTGTTTTAAATCTTCCTTTAGGAAACACAGAAAGTAAAGTTGCTGGAATTATGGTTAACTTGGTCGGTGAAGAAGGTTATACCGGTGATGTTGTGTATGAAAACATTGAAAAAGTATTACAGATTGATGGAGTAACTCCACATATTTACGGAAAAAAAATAACCAAACCTTTTCGTAAAATGGGACATGTAACTATTGTTGATAAAGACATCGATAATGCAAGAAAAACAGCTCAAAAAGTAAAAGAAACGATACGAGTAATAACTAAATAATAGTGAACAACGTCAAGCTGAATTTATTTCAGCTTCTCATTTTTTTATGATGAGATTCCGAAACAAGCTCGGAATGACCTAAACAAAAATAAGATGGTAGGAATTATTATGGGAAGCGATTCAGATCTTCCAATCATGCAAGAAGCAATTGATATTTTAGAGAGTTTTGACATTCAAATAGAAGTAGATATTGTTTCTGCTCACAGAACTCCAGAAAAATTAGTTACCTATTCTAAGAATGCACATACTCGTGGCATCAAAGTTATTATTGCAGGTGCTGGTGGTGCTGCTCATTTACCAGGAATGGTAGCATCTATGAGTCCATTACCAATAATTGGAGTTCCTGTAAAAAGCAGAAATTCTATAGATGGATGGGATTCTATTCTGTCTATTTTACAAATGCCAGGCGGCGTTCCGGTTGCAACTGTTGCTTTAGATGGCGCGAAAAATGCAGGAATCTTAGCTGCTCAAATTATTGCTACTTCAGACAAATGTGTCTTAGACAAAATTGTTGCTTATAAAGAAGGCTTAAAGCTTAAAGTTGAAAAAGCTTCTGAAAAGGTCAGAAAATAAATTACTAAACATATTATAGACATTAAAAAATAATCATCATTTATGCATGATGATTATTTTTTTGCTCATTATCTTATTAGACTCCAATTCAACAACTACAATATAGATTCCTGATTTAAGTTTTGAAACACTTCTAGTTCCCCCTTCAAAATAGTTACCGACCTCTTTTCCTAAAATGTTTACTATTTTTACTCTCTTTATTCTTTCTAACGAATTTTTTAATTGGACAACTAACTCTTCATTTACATTTACATAAGCTATTAGCCTATGTTCCTCTATCAATTGATTATCTATACTCAAAGTTTTAGGGTCTTTCGTATAATACACCTTAAAACGTTTGTTATTTTCACCGATACTATTCACTGTAAAAACATATGGTTCTTTCCTTAAATCAACTACTTTATTTTCTTCTGTATCTTTTAACAAAATGAAATAATCAGAGTCGATATGTTCTTCACTAATTTCTATGGTATAGCTTCCTATTTCATCTACAACAAAACCTAAAGGAACTATCTCTTCAATAGTTGTCAACTGAGGAAGTCCTTGTATAGTTGCTTTTTTCTCATTTTCTACCAGAGAATAAAATCCCAATTTTGTATTCGTTAGATCGAATGGACCATCATATAAGTTATCAAACTCCATTGTAGCTCCCTTTAAAAACCCTATTAAGATTGAGTTAATCTCATTTCCTCTTCTAAGCAAAAACCATGATCTTCCATTTTTCTTATCACTTTTCGCCTTTAATTTCCTTTTAAAAAACTGATTATTATCTCCCACAACTTGATGTGTTGTTTTGAAGGTCATGGTACCAGTATTTGTTGTTCTTACAAAAAAACCTTGACCCACTCCAATTTTACCTGTAGCTGTATTTGTTCCTCCACCAGTTAAATTATATTGTTTGTAATCTGAAACTAAATTATCTCCAACTTCTGCGACACTTTGATCCCAATAATAAATGGTTCCCTCTAACACACCTGAATTATCAGTGTCTGCAATTATCAAATCCCAATCTATTGCTGAAGCATATGGATTCCCAACTAAATTATCACCTTCAGTTGACCATACATTAGCAGGATCTGTACTTTCTAAATTGGTATTAAAATAAACATTTACAGAGATGTCACCTTGATTAATTAATCCATTAAATGAGGTTAAAAAATCACCCGCACTTTCAGAACGAATTGCATAGCCTACTCCGGGCATCAAGTTTGCACCTGCATTGGATACCCAATCTGCATTTGACACACTTGAATTAAAATAATATATTACTGGACTTAAAGGAAATAACGAATCTGGATCTGAATCAGATTCAATAACCGGAGAGCTCCAATATGAATAGAAATATGAGTTTGTATAGTTTGGAGAATTTCTTTTAATATTAAAAGTACCAGAGCCTGTGACAGAAACAGAGCATGAATTATAAATTAATGCCCCACCATCTTCAACAGTAATTGTTCCATTATTTTCAAGTTCATAATGCACATTTAAGGTTCCTCCATTTTTTACAATAATTTCTGCACCAACGTCAACAGTTAATCTCCCAATGCGGGCTTCTGAAGTAATATTAGGTCCATTCCCTCCACTATTAATCTGAACCGTTTGTGTTTTATTTGCACTCGGTGCAGAACTTGTCCAATTCCCAGAAACAGTATACGTTTCAGAAATACCACCTGTCCAAACGTATGTTTCATCACTGTCAACAGCTGTTGCAGTTGTAGTAATGTCAGACCCATTGTTAGGAATATAATGGATCTCATCACCTTCTTGATACGCTGCTAAATCTGTTCCACTTGTTAAATAACTAGATCTATTTGTTTCTAGTTGAGATTGGGTTCTGGCCACATTCCAAATCCTCATTAATGAAATACTCCCAGAAAAATTATTATCATTATTGTCTTGAGAAGTAAAAGTATGATTAAAGGTTTCTGTAGAGGATCCTCCTACAGAACTGGAAGTCCAATTACTAATCAAGGTTGAAGGATAGCGTATACCACCACCATTTCTACCAATACTTATATTTCCTGTATGAGTATTTACTACAAGTCCATCTTGAACATCTTTTTCGACTCCATTTATATACCATCTAAAGGTATCTCCATCTTCTAAGGTCAATGCTACATGATACCAAGTATCAACTTCAATATCACCAGTTGCAGATCTAAAAAAGCGCCTATCAGAACTGGTTTGTGCATTCGCTCTATAACCACCACAATATAGCCTTTCGTCTTCAATAAAAAACAGCAATGTATTTACCTGAGCACCTTCTTCATACAGCACTTGCCTTGTAGTAATATCTGATGTTTTAAACCAAAACTCAATGGTTCTGTCTTGGGTATTTTGCAAATTAACCGCATCAGTATTTGGCACTGTAATATAATCATCGCTTCCATTTAAAGTAAAACCAGAAGAACATGGTATCTGTGCGCACATATAGCTTGAATAGCTTATTAGAAATAAAAAAACATATTTTTTCACCATCTTAAAATTCTTTCGCTACTCAAATTTATTATTCTTTTAATCGAGAATAAGAACATTGCTGCCCAATCAACAAAAACTATCGATTAGAGAAAAATAAGTGTCGTTAAAGCATTTCTTCTTCTTTTTAACAATGAGAGGTCTTTTACTGACTATTTACAATTATATTTGTGTTGATTACAACCCACGACAACATGAATCCATTATTACAAGATTTCAATACTGCACCTTTTTCAAAAATTACTGCAGAAGATTACAAACCAGCCATAAAAACTGAAATAGAAAACACAAAAAAAGAGATCGCTGCAATTGCTAAATCTAGCACGACTCCTACTTTTGAGAATACAACTGTTGCTTTAGATTTTACTGGTCAAAAATTGGGTAGAATTACCAGTGTTTTTTTTAATTTGAATTCTGCAGAAACTACCGATGAAATTCAGAAAATAGCCAAAGACATTTCTCCCTGGTTGAGTGAATTTAAAAATGACATTACATTAAACGAACAATTGTTCAAAAGAGTAAAAGTTGTTTACGATTCTAGAGAAACATTAGTTTTAACTCCAGAACAGGCAACCTTACTTGATAAACAATACAAAAGTTTTGCTAGAAATGGTGCTAATTTAAATGCTATTGACAAAACAATATTGCGTAAGATTGATGCTGAACTATCGAAACTTTCTTTACAGTTTGGCGAAAATGTATTGGCAGAAACCAATGCCTTTGAAATGCATTTGACTGATGAAAAAGATTTAGCTGGACTACCAGAAAGTGTACAAGAAGCAGCTAAAGAAACGGCAAAATCAACGAGTAAAGAAGGTTGGGTTTTTACGTTAGATTACCCAAGTTATATTCCTTTTATGACCTATGCAGAAAACAGAGGGCTACGTAAAAAACTAGCAATTGCTGCAGGTAAAAAAGCATTTCAAAACAATGAATTTAATAATGAGAAAATTGTTTTAGACATTGTAAAGTTGCGTCATCAAAGAGCAAATTTACTCGGCTATCAAACCCATGCGCATTTTGTTTTAGAAGAGCGTATGGCAGAAACACCTGAAAAAGTAATTTCTTTTTCGAACGATTTATTGCAAAAAGCAAAACCGGCTGCTAAAAAAGAATTTGACGAGCTAGAGTCCTATGCTAAAAAACTTGATGGTATTGATCAATTGCAAAAATGGGACGGTGCTTTTTATGCAGAAAAATTAAAAAAAGAGCGTTTCAATTTAGATCAAGAAATTCTAAAGCCATATTTCAAATTAGAAAATGTAATTGATGGTGTTTTCACCATCGCCACAAAATTATACGACTTAAAGTTTGAAGAAGTTTCTAATATTGAAAAATATCATGAAGAGGTAAAAACATACAATGTAACGGATACAAATGGTGATTTCATTGCTGTTTTTTATGCCGATTATCATCCTAGAAAAGGAAAAAGAAATGGCGCTTGGATGACTTCATATAAACCACAACAAATAAAAGATGGCAACAATGACAGACCTCATATTTCTATCGTTTGTAATTTTACCAAACCAACAGAAACCAAGCCCTCTTTATTAACTTTTAATGAAGTAACTACCTTGTTTCATGAGTTTGGACACGCCTTACATGGGATGTTGGCAAACACGACTTATAATAGTCTATCTGGAACTTCTGTTTCTTGGGATTTTGTTGAGTTGCCTAGTCAGGTTTTAGAAAACTGGTGCTACGAGAAAGAAGCCTTAGAGCTGTTTGCTAAACATTATGAAACTGGAGAAACAATTCCGATGGAATATGTTGCAAAAATTAAAGAATCTGCAAGTTTTCATGAAGGCATGCAAACTTTACGTCAGTTAAGTTTCGGTTTATTAGATATGCATTGGCACGGAGGGAAATCACCAGAAACAATTACATCTGTTAAAGAATTTGAGACTGCAGCTTTTGCAGAAACAAAACTATATCCAGATGTTGAAGAGAATTGTATGAGTACAGCATTTTCTCATATTTTTCAAGGTGGATATTCTGCTGGATATTATTCTTATAAATGGGCAGAAGTATTAGATGCAGATGCTTTTGAGTATTTCTTAGAAAAAGGAATTTTCAATAAAGAAGTAGCAACTAGATTTAAAGAAAATGTATTATCAAAAGGTGGAACTGAAAAGCCTATGAAATTATACAAGCGCTTTAGAGGGAAAGAGCCTAAACCAGATGCGTTGTTAAAAAGAGCAGGTTTACTAAATAACTAACTTCTTAAACACTAAATATAAATCTTTATCGTTTAAAAAAACAATCATGAAAAAAGTAATTTTAATTTTAGTGTTAATCTTTGGGATTAACATGAGTGCACAGGTAGTACGCCATCACAAAAATGGAGAAGTTTCTTCTTCTGGAAGACAAAATGTTTTCGGTAATAAAACAGGAACATGGTCTTATTACTATTCTAACGGAAATCTAAAATTCAGAGGTCAATACAAAAAAGATAGAAAAAATGGAAAATGGAAATCTTATTATAGAAACAAAAACTTAAAGCTAGTTGCTTATTACAAGAAAAAAAAGAGAACAGGAAAGTGGGTATCGTATTTTGAAAATGGGAACACCAAATATATTGGTTATTTCAAAAAAGGAAAGAGAACTGGTGAGTGGAAATTTTATAATGAAAATGGATCCCTCAGTCGAGTGCAAAAATATTAAGAAAAAGATAAATGATTTAGAGGTAAAGAACCGAAACCAGATGCTCTATTAAAAAGAACAGATTTACTAAATAATTAACTTTTACGTATTAAAATATTAACTAGAAGTCCTTATTTTTATAGAAATTATTTTCTATGAAAAAAGGACTTTTTACTTTTACCTTATTAATTCTTAGCGTTGTTGCTTTTTCTCAAAACAGAATTTCAGGAAAAATCACAGATGAGCAAAACCTACCATTAGAAGGAGCATCAGTATACATTAACAACACAACCAATGGCGTTTCTACCAAAACAGATGGAGGATTTGAGCTGATTTTAAATGAAGGTATTCATGAACTTATCGTTTCTTACATAGGATATCAAACAGTACGATTTAGAGTAAACACAAATAACTACACCCAACCTTTACTTTTTAAATTAAAAGTTGAAGAAAATATGCTTAATGAGATTGTTTTAAGAAAAACAATTTATGATACTGATTGGAAGTACAATTTGCAACAATTCAAAAACAATTTTTTAGGTAGGACTAATTTATCTAAACAATGTGAAATAATTAACCCAAAAGTTTTACATTTTGAATTCGATAAAATAACTAATGTTTTATCTGCTGAAGCTAGTGAACCTTTAATCATGAAACATAAAGGATTGGGGTATTTAATCACCTTCGATTTAGTACATTTTTCTTTAGGTAAACAGAAAGTTGATTATCTAGGTTATACAAAATTCGAGAATTTAAAAGGAGGGAAAAGAAAACAAAAACGTTGGAAAAAAAATAGATTGAAAGCTTACAATGGATCAAGAATCCATTTTGTAAGAAGCATTATTAAAGGAACCACAAAAGCTGAAGGCTTTAACATCAATAAATTTAGACGAGAAACAAACCCAAACAGACCCACAGAAGAACAAATTGAAAAAGCAAGACAGATTATAAAATTGGCAGGTGTGACCTCTCTTAAATTACCAAAAAAAACAGGAAAGCCATCATCAATTGTAGATAGCTCAATTGAAGTGTTACAAAAAGTTTCTCTACCTAAATACATTGATTACCTCTACAAACAAGATCTTAATTCATTAGAGTTAATTCAAAAAAAAGGTTCAAAAAACTTCCTCTCATTTAAAAATTATATATCGATTATCTACACTAAAGAGAAAGAAGAAAATAATTATGTAATGGGGATGTTTGGACAAAAAAGAAAACCATTAAATGTACAAACATCGTCTATGGTTATGTTAACTTCAACTGCAACACTAGAAAACACAGGAGAAATTAATAATCCTTTAGATGTTTTTTACGAAGGATACTGGGCATATGAACAGTTTGCAGATACCTTGCCTTTAAATTACCAACTGCCAAAAGATTAATTTTTGTTTTTCTATTAAACTTTTTTATTAGCTACAATTCACAAAAAAAGTTATATTTATAAAAAAAACTTGCTATGAAAAATGGACTTATAACTTTAATGTTATTAATTATTACGGCTGCGGCTTTTTCTCAAACAGATATAAAAGGGAATATTACAGATGAAAGAAACGAGCCTTTAGAAGCGGCCTCAATTTATCTTAACAACACAACTTTAGGTACAGTTTCTGACGAAAAAGGAAATTTCTCTTTAAAAGTTAAGAAGGGAAATTATGATTTGGTGATTTCCTACATTGGTTATAAAACAAAATACATCAAAATAAACACGAATAAGAAGATTGATTTCTTAAACATTCAACTGATCTTAGATGACAATGTTCTTGATGAAGTTGTTCTTAAAAAAACCGATTATAATTTAAAATGGAAAAATAACTTATATACTTTTAAAAAATTATTCTTAGGAAGAACAATGCTTGCTTCGAAATGTAAAATACTAAACCCAAAAGTTTTGCATTTTAACTTTGATAAAAAAACAGCAACCTTATCTGCAGTAGCAGAAGAACCATTAAAAATTAAACACGATGGTCTTGGCTACTTAATATCCTATGATTTGGTTAGCTTTTCTCTAAAAGGTAATAGTTTAAAATATGTTGGTTATACAAAGTTCGAAGATTTAAAAGGAGGAAAAAGCAAACAAAAACGCTGGAAAAAAAACAGATTAAAAGCATATAATGGTTCTGTTATGCATTTTGTAAGAAGCCTGCGTACTAAAAAACTTAAAAAAGAAGGGTTTGTAGTAAACCAATTTAGGCGATTCATAAATAATGAAAAACCTTCAAAACTAAAAATAAGAGCTGCAAGAGAGCTAGTTAAAAAACATCGTATAGTGGGTTCTAATAAAAAAACACTGAGCTCATCAAAAGAATTAGACGATGCCATTGCTTTTCTTCAAAGCTCTAAATTACTAAAATTCAAAGATTCTTTGTACAAGAAAAACGTCAGTTATAGAAATATGATTGCTAAATCTAAAGGTGAAATATTATTATACTTTTCAGATTTCTTAAATATTACTTACTTAAATGAAGTTGAAGAAGTAAATTATCCTTCAAAGGATCATGAAAACCCATCTAATGGGCAAATATCTAACATAACTTTACTTGGAAAATATGCAGTATTAGATCCTTCAGGTGCAATTGTAAATCCTTTTAATGTATTTGTTGAAGGGTATTGGGGTTTTGAATCATTTGCAAATATGTTGCCTACAGATTATCAACCAATAAAAGATTAATTTTTATTCTTTTATTCAATCCATTTACTCATGTATTTGGTGCTTCTTATAACTCAATATTCATATTACTTTTCCAAAAGAAACGATAGTTCTTTCTAAGAAGCAACATGTATCTTTTAAATAATATTTTCGTATATTTAAGTGAGTTTAATACCTCTGGCTATGAAAAAACTATTACTATTCGGGATTATTTTTATCTTTACATCTACTGTAATATATAGTCAAAAACGCTTTAATTTGTCTATTCATCATGATACTAAATTTCTTTTTATTGGAGATAACTTAGGAAATTCAGCAGGAACTTTAGATTTAATCGCTAAGATTGAAATTCCAATTAAAAATTTTTCAAATAGCTACATAATTGCATACCCTTCATTTGAATATGTTGACTTACATAGCGGCTCATCAAGACGGTATGCAATTGGAAGTGGTTATATACAAAAAAATGTTTTTTTAAATAATTTGAATTTGGGGGCACTTCTAGATTATGGGTTTATTAATAGACTTGGAAATTCTACTGGTAGTTTTGGACTTAGCATAGAGGCTTTTTACAAGGTTACCAACTGGCTTTCATTAAGTTATATTCATCAAATTATAGAGAGAAGTGATTTAGTAATCTTATATAATGAAATCTACTACATAAGGCCTAGTAGTTTTGCGGGTTTCAAATTTCATTTTTAATTTTCAAAAGAACTAGGTTTCAGCTATTCATTAACCCTAAAAATAGGAGATGTTTTCTAATTGTTTCTCAACTTTTAGCGGAACTATAAATTGAAATTTTTAAAATAAAAACACTAGTATTTATCTATACTTTTGATTAGAATATGCTGCTTTAAATAGTCTTATTCTTCTCTTCAATCCATTTACTCATGTATTTCGTGCTTTGTAGAGATTGATGCAATAGCATACTGCCCATGAAATTTTGAGTGCGATGTGCTTTTAAATTTGATTGAATTTGGTTAACTTTTTGAAGAAAAGTTAAACTCAATTTTTCTTTATTATATAATTGATTGATAATTTCAATGCCATTTTGTTGAGATTGTTCCCAACTCTTTTTAGCAGAATACAATTCGATTGCTTTCTCTGTAAATTTATCAAAATCATCAGCAACAAAACCATTCCAAGGAATATCACCATGCATTCCTTCTGCACCAATTGTTGTGGTAACACTTGGCGTTCCACATAGCATTGCTTCTGTTAATTTCCCTTTTATTCCTGCGCCAAATCGTATCGGAGCTAACATTATTTTTGCGTTAGAAACTACCTCAACTGCGTTTTCTGCAAACCCTTTCACTAAAAACCCTTCTTTCTTATTATGTAATTCTAAAATTTGTTGCTTAGGATATGCTCCATAAATATGCAACTCTGCATTCGGGATTTCTTTCCTGATGTTGTTCCAAATATGCTTTTTCAATTGTAAAACGGAATCAACATTTGGAGCGTGTAAAAAATTCCCTATGGTTACAAAATGATTTCGCTCTTCAAAAGGCTTCCAACTGTCTTTAGTCTTTTGATTAATTTGTTTGAATAAAAAAGGAAAATGAAGCAATATGCTATTGTCTATTTTAAAAACCGTTTGCAATAAATTCATTTCGAAAGAGGAAATGATTAATGAAACATCACATCTTAAAATTGCAGCAATTTCTCTTTTAGCAATATCAGAAGTTAATAAATCATCTAATAAAAAAGGAATGCCTTTTTTTATAGCTTCTTGACGTACTTTTCTAAGTGAATGTAAATCTTCAGTATCTAAAATTCTGATGGCATTTGGGCAATTTTCAACAATACGCCAACCAAATTGTTCTTCTATCATAAAGCGATCAAAAATCACAATCGACGGATTCAATTCCTCAACAAAAACATCAAATGTGGCTGAATTTAAGACTATAGAAACCTCATCAACCCCAATTGATTTTAAATCAAATGCATTAACTGTTTTCTGTGTTGTAGTTGCAAAAGTAACTTGATATTTTTCTTCTAAAAATAATTCTATCAGCTGTAACATCCTGCTTCCAGCAGCAGAAGAATTTGGCTCTACCCAAACAGCACCAATAATTAAGATTTTTTCCATTTGAAAATTTTCTAAAACTCATTGAAATTTACAACTACAAAAAACGACAAAAAAACAACTTAAAACAATTCTTTATCAATAGGAGTTAAAATCTACAATTATTGTAAATTTGCAGCTGTTATTTGTAAAAACAAAATTCAATTACAATGAAATACGATATCATCGTTATTGGTTCTGGTCCCGGAGGATATATTGCTGCGATTAGAGCTTCTCAATTAGGTAAAAAAGTTGCAATTATTGAAAAATATTCAACTTTAGGAGGAACATGTACAAACGTTGGATGTATTCCATCAAAAGCATTGTTAGATTCTTCGCATCATTATTACGATGCTGTGAACCACTTTGACACACATGGAATTACGATTGACGCTCCAAAAGTAGATTTTGAAAAAATGGTTGCCCGTAAAGCAAACATCGTAGAAACTACTACAGGCGGAATCAAATATTTAATGGATAAAAATAACGTTGACGTTTTTGAAGGATTAGGTTCTTTTATAGATGCTACGCACGTTAAGATTGCAAAAAATGACGGTTCTGAAGAAACTATTGAAGGAACAAACATTATTATTGCTACAGGTTCTAAACCTTCTACTTTACCATTTATTAGCTTAGACAAAGAAAGAATCATTACTTCTACTGAGGCATTAACATTAAAAGAAATACCTAAACATTTAATTGTTATTGGTGGTGGTGTTATTGGGTTAGAATTAGGTTCTGTTTATAAAAGATTAGGCGCAGATGTTACTGTTGTAGAATACGCTCCTAAAATCACTCCAACTATGGACGCTGATGTTTCTAAAGAATTGCAAAAGGTTTTAAAGAAACAAGGAATCAAATTTGCTACAAGTCATGGCGTAAATGCTGTTGAAAGAAATGGTAATGAAGTTATTGTAAAAGCGACAGATAAAAAAGGTAGAGCAATAGAATTTACTGGCGATTATTGTTTAGTTGCTGTTGGTCGTAAACCTTATACAGAAGGATTAGGTTTAGAAAATGTAGGTGTAAAATTAAATGAAAGAAATCAGGTTGAAATTAACAATCATTTACAAACAAACATTTCTAATATTTATGCTATTGGTGATGTTGTAGAAGGCGCAATGTTAGCACACAAGGCAGAAGAAGAAGGTGTTGTTGTTGCTGAATATTTAGCTGGACAAAAACCTCATATTGATTATAATTTAATTCCTGGTGTTGTGTACACATGGCCAGAAGTTGCTGCAGTTGGTAAAACTGAAGATGAGCTTAAAAATGCTGGTGTAGATTATAAAGCAGGTAAATTTTCTATGAGAGCTTTAGGACGTTCTAGAGCAAGTGGAGATATTGATGGTTTTGTAAAAGTATTAGCAGATAAAGCTACTGATGAAATTTTAGGAGTACATATTGTTGGAGCTAGAGCTGCTGATTTAATTATGGAAGCTGCCGTTGCAATGGAATACAGAGCATCAGCAGAAGACCTAGCAAGAATTTGTCATGGTCACCCAACCTATTCAGAAGCAATTAAAGAAGCTGCAAAAGCTGCTTGGGATGGAAAACCATTAAATGCATAAAATTTACATTTTATAGATAAATAAAAAAGCAACTCCGACGAGTTGCTTTTTTTTGTTTTCAAACTTTGCTGTACTTTTACACTATGAGGAAAAGAGTATTTATTTTTTTGTGTTTCATTTCTGTTCTTTCTTTTTCTCAACAAAGAGACACTGCATATTTTAAAAACGGAATAGAAAATCCAAGTTTAGTTTCTACACATCATTTCGGAATATTTTCCTCAAGAATTAATCAAAATTTTAAACTTAGAGCACCAAATAAAACAACTTTCATTTTCAGTTCTGAAAGCGGAAATTCATTTCATCCTTTTGTAGAAGCTTACCTGCCTAAAGACTTATCAATAAGAGAAGATTTTAGCAACAAGATTTGGTATAATAGACATTTTGATTTTGTTGATCAAACTACTACTCCTGCAGAATACATGAACATTGTTATAGATGCTGTAATTAAAAGTTTTCGCCTACAAGTTTCTATTCCTATTAACAAAAATAATGAACTAGGCATATCGCTTCGCTCCTATTTAATTACCAAAGGGAAATTACCTTTTTCAATTTTTACTGGTGATGAATGGATCGAATGGTTTCATAGTAATATTGCTGGTGGCGAAGATCCTTTTGGAAGAAAATATTATGGCTTAAATCAAGTAAATTTTAAATATACTGATAGAAATGGGAAGGTTTTAGAATTACATAATGGTGATTTTTTTTTAGGCGGAATAGAATTCAACCATCATTATTACCCTGAATTATTAATGAATAAAAAAAGAAATCTATTTGTCAATTTTGGCTCTCATATTGGTATAAACACCTCAACATTTAATTCATCAATAGATGTTGGTTTTTCTGCTAATCTTGTTAAGCATTACACCCTAAAAAATCAAAATGAGTTCAACATTGCTATTGGCGGAAGTATTCTTCGAAAAAATTTGATCAACTTTAGAGATGTGGTGGATGTAGGGAATAATAAATTTCTTGCTAGCCTAGAAAGTGAAATTGAATTTACCAAGTATACAGAAAAGAAGAACTATCATTCTTTTGGAATTCATTATCAGTTACAAACTAGATACAATCAGTATAAAGAAGATAGTTATTTTCACTTAAAAGGAAAATGGCAAGAAGTTCATTCTGGCTGGCATCATGGATTTACAACATTATACAAAGGTATTTCGGCTTGGACTTTCTTGTATACCTATGGTAGACCAAATTATAAATTAACGTTGTATTTAAAAGAAGATTTTCAAGTAAATAACGCGCCAGATGCTCAAACCGGAATTAGCATTCAAATTCCGATTTCAAACTAAAGCTACACTTTGATAAATATTTTTTTCTTGTATAGAATAAATCCAACCAGCAAATAAAAACTTACAACAGCCAATGCATAGCATAATGATGCTAACTTATCTGATGTGATAACATTTGTAAAGAATGTGCTATACAACCATCCATGTACAGTTGTTTCTCCCACTCTAGTCAAATAGAATGTTTTACTTATAAAACTTGAAGCAAAATATATTACAATAGCATTAGATCCCACATATTTAAAAATGGTACCAGTTATTATCTTTTTCACATCATTGATATAATACAAAGCACTTAAAAACACAGTAGCCCAACCAGCCGTAACTAACACAAAACTACTAGACCAAATTGCCTTATTAAAAGGGAACCAGCTATTCCAAAGATATCCCAACCCAATCAAAACTACTCCAAGCAAAAGCAATATCAATGTTTTCAAATAGTTTTGATATAAGATCACTTGACCGATTAAAACACCAATTAATGCAGTAGCAATTGACGGCAATGTGCTTAATAATCCTTCTGGATCATAATCCGTTTTCCATGTATGGTTTTTAAGAACTGTTACATCTATATAATTTGCCCAATTATTAGGTGCTCTATCAAATGTAGGAAGCGCTCCATCTGGTAATGGGATAAAACCTAACCAAACCCAATAGGCTACTAAAATTATTACAACAATACCCAATAGCACTTTCCAATTAAAGTTAACACTAAGAATTGCTGTAAAAAAAAAGACAATACCAATTCGTTGTAAAACTCCTGGAAATCTTGCCGTAGAAACGTCTTTAATAAAAGGAAAATAAGGTAAAAACAGGCTTAAAATTAAGCCTAACCCTATTAGTTTTAAACTCCGTATTCCAATTTTTTTATAGGTTTTAGAATTTGGTGTTTTATTTTTATATGCAAAAGCAATTGAGGTTCCAACAATAAATAAAAAGAAAGGAAATATTAAATCTGTAGGTGTGTATCCATGCCAATTTGCATGCAATAATGGAGGATACACATGACTCCATGATCCAGGTGTATTTACCAAAATCATGGCAACAATAGTGATTCCTCTTAATACATCTATAGAGTAAACTCTAGTCTTCATTTTTATAGAGCTGTTGCTTTAATTTTCCCCCAAGTTCTGATTAACAAGTAACCTGATACAATTGCAGAGATCGTTGTGCTAATTGCCAAAGTCGTTTCTCCATAAATCCAATAACCTGTTGTAAACATGCAGCTATAGATTAAAACACAGCCTAAAAGCATTGCTAAAATTCCTGAAGGCACATTCCATCCTTCGTTTTTATTATGTACTAATTCAACCCCGTCTTCATCTGCTTCTTTAATAATTTTTGTCCATCCAGGTCCACCAGGCTGTGTTCTTTCATAAAAACTATTTAGTACTTCTTTAGATTCAGGTTTTGTCATTAAAGTTGCTGTTAACCAGATTATTGTAACCACTAAAACTACAAACGGAATTTCTGCCCATTCTGGGAAAACTCCAGTTTCAGCTGCAAAAAGATAACCTCCTAAAGACGTTGTTTTTATAGCAATTGATAAAATTCCTGAAGCAAACATTGCTGTGATTTCTGTCCAAGAATTAATTCTCCACCAAAACCACCTTAAAATAAAGATCAATCCAGTACCAGCTCCAAACAACAACATCATTTCAAAAACTTCCATTGCGTTTTGCATTAACAAGGCCAAACCTGCACTTAACACCATCAACAAAACAGTAGATATTCTCCCTACTGCCACCAATTTTTTCTCTGATGCTTTTGGATTGACATGTTGTTTATAAAAATCAAATACAATGTATGAAGAGCCCCAATTTAATTGTGTTGAAATTGTACTCATATATGCAGCAATTAAAGAAGCTAAAACGATTCCTAATAATCCACTTGGTAATTTTGTTAACATCGCAGAGTATGCCAAATCATGACCTAATTTATCTTGTGCAATATTTGGAAATGCTTCACTAATACTTGCTATATCCGGAAAAACGACTAGAGATGCTAATGCAACAATAATCCACGGCCAAGGACGTAAGGCATAATGCATAATATTAAAAAAGAAGGTTGCTCCTATTGCATGATTTGCATCCTTTGCAGCTAACATACGCTGTGCAATATAACCACCACCACCTGGCTCAGCTCCTGGGTACCAAGAACTCCACCATTGTACTGCTAACGGAATAATTAATAAGGTAATGATTCCCTTCGTATTATTAAAATCTGGTAATATTGATAATTTATCTACTACGTTTTCATTTGTCAATAAAGCATCTAACCCTCCAACTTCTGGTAAGTTCACCAAATACACTGCTGCCCAAATGGCTCCACCCATGGCAACAAAAAATAAAATAAAATCTGTATATACTACTCCTTTAAAACCTCCTACCGCACTAAAAATCACGGTAATCAATCCAGCACTCAATACCGTTTGCCATGGTTCTAAACCTAGCATAATACCTCCAATTTTTATCGCTGCTAAAGTTACTGCAGACATGGTAATCACATTAAAAATAACACCTAAATATAATGCTCTAAATTTTCTTAAAAACTTAGCTGGCTTCCCTCCATAACGCAATTCATAAAACTCTAAATCTGTCTTTACATTCGATTTTCTCCATAATTTAGCATACACAAAAACTGTAAGCAATCCTGTAATTAAAAAGGCCCACCATACCCAGTTTCCAGAAACACCATCAGTTCTCACTATGTCTGTTACTAAATTGGGAGTGTCTGTAGAAAAAGTTGTTGCTACCATAGACAATCCTAACAACCACCATGGCATTGTTCTTCCTGAAAGAAAAAACTCAGTAGAATTTTTTCCTGACTTTTTAGAAACATATATTCCAATAAATAAGACTATTGAAAAAAATGAAATGATTAATGTATAATCTAGAGTACTAAGTGATACCATATTGTTAAGTTTAGTGAGTGTTAAAGTAGTAATTCATATTTAACTTTTTAAAAAATTTCTACTGACAACATAAAAAACAGGCTGAACTGTCCTAATTCATATATTAAGTAATCAGAAATTATTTTTCTAAATTCAATATAATTTGTTTGGCTTGATTGATATATTTCCTTCCTATCGGAATTCTTTTGGAGTCTATTTCTACAGAATTCCCTTCTACAGACCTAATCTTATCAAGTGATACTGTATAGGATCTATGAATTCTTAAAAATTTATCTTGAGGCAATTCTTCTGAAAGACTTGTAAGTGATTTATGAACTAAATAATTTTCAACAGTAGTGAAGACTTTAATATAATCCTTTAAACTTTCTATATACTGAATTTCATCAAACATAATTTTCATTAGTTTCTTATCAACTTTTAAGAAAATAAAAGAATCGTTATTATCTGAAGATGAATCTAAATTCAATCCTCTCTCTAATGAAACCTTTTGTGTGATTTTATTTACAGCTTTTAAAAATCTATTAAATGGAATTGGTTTCACCAAATAATCTAGTACATCAAGATCAAAACTTTCTACAGCATATTCTCTATACGCAGTAGTTATTACTATGTTTGACTTTACTTCAATGTTTTTGATGAATTCGAGGCCATTCATTTTAGACATATTGATATCTAAAAAAACAGCATCAATACACTCTTCTTCAAGCAATTGCAAAGCAGATATTGGATTATTAAATGAACCAACTATTTCAAAGTTTTGAAATTCTTTTAAATGATTTTCAAGAACTCTAATTGCTAGAGGCTCATCATCAATAATAATACACTTTATTTTCATTTTCTAGATCAGGTTTTGTAAATGTAATAAAATATCATCAATTTTATATAGTTCTAATAAAGAGGAATTGATAATTCAACCTTAAACTGCTGATCTTTAGATGAAGTTTCTAACTCGTATTCTTTATCAAAAAGCAACTGCAACCTTCTTTCAACATTTTTATTACCAATACCATGCCCTTTAACCTTATTACTAAACATATTAAAATTATTGGTTACCGTAAAAAGCAATCGTTCATTTGGCATTTTTTTAAATTCAATTTTAACAGACAAATGATTATTATTTCTCGCACCATGCTTAAAACAATTTTCTATAAAAGGCAAAAATAATAAAGGAGGTACTGAATTACTTTCTATATCTCCAACAATACTAATATCAACTTTTGCCTGATCACCATATCTAAGTTTTTCTAGGTCGATATAATTTTGAACATATTTTATTTCATTAAATAATCTAATTTTGGGCTCCTTTGCTTCATACAATATATATTCCATAATTTCTGACAACTTTAAAACTACTTCTGGAGCGATTTTAGATTTTTCTAACGTTAAAGCATATAAATTATTTAAAGTGTTAAAGAAAAAATGTGGCTGGATTTGAGTTTTCAGGAATTCTAGTTCCGTTTCTAATTGGAGTTCTTGCATATTTTCAAACCGCTTCCTTGCAGAAGTCCAATCTATTGTGATTTTTATTGAAGTTGCTAAAGCAACCACATACAATTCACCTAAAATAACCGCTACTAGATGATTAAAAGTAAAAGCTTGCTGTGTAGATTCTGCTTCTGGCCAAATATTTTCAGTTACTAAAACATAAATTAAACCAGTCCTTATTACATACAAAATAACTAATGAAAGCAATAGAAGAAAAATGTACATTTTGTGTTTTTTTCTAAGAATAAATCTTGGAAACAAAAAATAAACATTAAAATACACAATTAGAATATGTAAAGGAAACTCTACTAAATTAGACTTTATAGAATACCAATAGTCATCAAAATAGCTTCCCCAACGGATAACATTAAACGTAAAATACATCCCCCAAAATAGAATATGGTATTTAGTAGATATAGATTTGTTTATAATTTTAATCAACCTCTTATTTTATATTAAATATACTGTAGAACACTGTAAAACAAGTGAATTTTAATTTAAAAGACTAATAAAGTTGCTTTTTTTTGCCTTAAAAAACACTTGTACAGTAAATAATGTTATTCGTTGCTAAATTAATGTTGTTTATATATTAAATTTTTTTGCCCATTAGATATATGTCTACATTTAGACAGATAAACTAATTAACAATTTACTCATGAAAAAAATCAAAATACTTTTATTTACAATTTTTTCATTGATGCTATCAACTAACATAATAGCACAAGAAAAAAGTATTTCTGGTACAGTAACATCAAAATTTGATGGAGAGCCATTACCAGGTGTAAGTGTCGTTATAGAAAATACTACACGAGGTACAGAGACAGATTTTGATGGAAAGTATTCAATCAAAGCTTCAGTTGGAGACGTATTAACGTTTTCTTTTGTTGGGATGAAATCTACTTCTGTTACAATTACAGCAAACTCATCAACAGTTAATGCCCAACTTGAAGAAGGGGACAATATACTAGACGAAGTTGTTGTAACGGCTCTCGGTATTAAAAAGACCAGGAAATCAATTACCTATGCTGCACAAGATATTAAAGCAGCAGAACTTAACAAAGTAAAACAAACAAACCCAATAAACAGTTTGTCTGGAAAAATTGCTGGTGCATCAATCACTAGAAGTGCTTCTGGAGCTGGTGGTTCTGTTAAGGTATTAATTAGAGGAAACTCTTCTATTGGAAACAACCAACCTTTATATGTTGTAGACGGGATTCCGTTATCAAACCCTTCGGCAAGTCAACCAGGAGATACTTTTGGAGACATTAATGGAGGAAATAGAGATGGTGGAGATGCACTGTCTTTAATAAACCCTGATGATATTGAATCATTAACAGTATTAAAAGGAGCATCTGCATCTGCATTATATGGTAGTGCTGGTTTAAATGGTGTTATTTTAATTACTACTAAAAAAGGAAAAAGCGGAAGCTTTAAAGTTGATTTTTCATCAAGTGTAACAGCAGAAACAGCAGCTTACATGATGGACTTTAATGATGCTGCTCAAAAAAATGTAGATACATTTTTAGAATCAGGTTCAACGTACATCAATTCGTTTTCTATCTCTGGTGGTACAGAAAATGCACAAACTTATTTTTCATACAGTAATACAACTGCTAATGGTATTTTACCATCTAACAGCATGAAGCAACATACTTTTAATGTTAAAGAAACTGCTCAATTATTAAATGACAAATTAAAGCTTACAGCTAGCGTAATGGGTTCTTCTCAAAGCTTCACAAACAGAGCTATTTCTGGTTTATACTTCAATCCACTAGTTGGTGTATATGGATTTGACACTTCAGCAGGAAGCTTATCTGATTATGCAAACTATGAAGAGTTAGATGTTTCAAGAAACATTATGTCTCAACGTTGGTTTAGAGGAACATCTGATATTGAGCAAAATCCATATTGGATTACTCACAGAAATCAAAGTACTGATGCTAATAAAAAATTAGTTTCTTCTTTAAACTTAAATTACACAGTTAATGACTGGTTGTCAATTCAGGCTAGAGGAACTTATGACAAAACAACTACAGAGTTTGAAAGAAAAATTTACGCAACTACAGAAGCTACTTTAGCTCCTGCAAATGGTAGATATATTGTAAATCAAAATGATTTTACACAAATGTATGGGGATGTAATTGCTACAGTAAATACTAAATTCAATGACGATCTTACAGTAAGTGTAATTGCTGGAGCTAGTACAACTAGAAACACAACTGAATCTTTAGTTGCTGATTCTGGAACAAACGGTGGATTACAATTCGCAAATGTTTTTGCTTATCAAAATTTTAATGCAAACGCTTCTGTTAACTTCAGACAAAACTCTTACGAAACAAGAGGTAATTCAATCTTTGCAAGTGCAACTTTCGGGTACAAAGACAAATTATATGTTGATGTAACAGCAAGAAACGATTGGACTTCTACTTTACCAGATGATAACAACTCCTTCTTTTACCCTTCAATTGGTGTAACTGGAATTTTAAGTGAATTATTTGAAATGAACGAGAAGATTTCTTTTGCAAAAGCAAGAATATCTTATGCTGAAGTAGGAAATGGATTTGCTGCCGATCAAATTAACCCAAATAGGTCAATTAATTTTGGTGGTGGAATAAACAATACAGATCCTTTAAGACCTTTCCCAGGAACAACCCCAAAGCCAGAAAGACAAAAATCTTTTGAAATTGGTACAGAATGGAAATTCTTTAACAATCGTTTAGGTTTTGATTTAGGATATTACAACACAAGTACTATAAATCAATATTTTAGAGTTCCTGTTTCTACAACAATTGTTGCATCTGGTGTCGCGGGATTAAATGCTGGTGATATTGTTAATAAAGGTGTAGAATTAACTGTTTTTGCAGTTCCTGTTCAACAAGATAACTTTAAGTGGACAACTTCTGTAAACTATGCAACCAATAAAAATGAAATTTTATCAATTTCTAATGATAATGTACAAGGATTAATTCCAACTGATTTCTTTACAATCTCAGGAAAAGGAGTAAATACTTTTGGATCATACTTAGTTAAAGGAGGTTCTTTTGGAGATATTTATGCACATGTAATTAAAAGAGATTCTAATGGAACTCCAATTTATGATAGTGGAGCTTTTGTTATTGATGACGCAAATCAAGTAGATGGATTAACGAAAGTTGGAAATGCAAATCCAGATTTTATGTTGGGATGGAATAACTCTTTCGAATTCAAAAACTTTACAATTGATTTCTTAATTGACGGAAAATTTGGTGGAGAAACAATGAGTATGACCCAAGCAATTGTAGAAGGGTTTAGTAATAATTCTGCTAGAGAAGATGCAAACGAAAACGTTGATGTAGTTAATTTGGCAGGAGCAGCTTCTACGTTAACAGCACAAGAATACTATGGTAAAGCTGGAGGTAGAAATGGATTTACAGGAGAATACATGTACAGTGCAACAAATGTTAGATTAGCAGAATTAGCTGTTGGGTATAATTTTAATTTATCCGCAGATTCTTTCTTTAAAAGAGTAAAAGCATCTCTAGTTGGAAGCAATTTATTTTTCTTCTACAAAGATGCACCACATGATCCAAACGTATCTTTAAGTACTGGAAATGCACTTCAAGGTGTAGATGTTTTAGGTCTTCCTTCAACAAGAAGCATTGGTCTTAATTTAAACTTAACATTCTAAAAGAGTAACAAGATGAAAAAAATAAATAATTTAATAGCATGTTTAGCTGTATTTGGACTAATTGGGACTTCTTGTAGCGATTTAGAAGAATTTAATGGAAACGAAAGAGATATCACTCAAGAGCAACTTGAAGTAGATTTTCAACATGTTGGTTCAAAGTACAAGCCAATCTTTGAAAGTATATATCAATATACTCCTGCATGGTCATATCAATTACAACAAAACCTGAATGCTGATGCATATTCTGGATATATGACACCTCCAAGACCATTTATAGCGGGTGCAAACAATACAACTTATAATTTAGTAAGCGGATGGAACAATTTCATTTGGTCGGTTCCTTACTCTAATGTAATGAATAACGCTACCGCAATTAGTGAGTTAACAGATACTGAATTCCCAACATTAAATGGTGTGAATTTAATTTTAAAAGTAGCTGCAATGCATAGAGTTTCTGACGTTTTCGGACCTATAGTTTATACTAATTTCGGAGATTTAACAAATGCTGGAGTGTACGATTCTCAAGAAAATGCTTATAATGCTTTCTTCGCAGATTTAGACACTGCAGTAACAAACTTAATGGCAGATATTGATAGTCCAAAGTTTGCGGCATTTGATTTATCCTACGGTGGTGATTACCATAATTGGGTAAAACTAGCAAACTCATTACGTTTACGTTTAGCAATTAGAATTTCTGCAGTTGATCCAGCTTTAGCTAAAGCCGAAGGGGAAAAAGCACTAAGTCAATCTGAAGGATTAATGGCTGGGAATGCCGATGGTTTTTTTGTAAACGGTTCCTTAGATCACCCATTAACAGTAATTGATAATTCTTGGGGAGACATTAGAATGAATGCTTCTATGGAGTCTATCTTATCTGGTTATAGTGATGGAAGAATCATGAGCTATTTTGATGAATCAGTAGATCATCCAGGACAACGTAAAGGAATTCGTAACGGATTACCATTACAAGCACCTTTTGCTGATGAGTTAGCTCAAAAAGCAGCATATATTGGTTTCTCTGCACTTAATGATGGAGTAAAAACTCCAAAAGTACAGTTAATGACAACTTCAGAAGTTTATTTCTTAAAAGCAGAAGCAGCATTAAGAGGTTGGTCTGGAGCTGGTACAGCACAAGCTAATTACGAAATGGGAATCACAACATCTTTTGAACAACATGGCGTTGCTGGTGCTGCAGCCTATATTGCAGACAACACATCGGTACCTGCTAATTATGTTGATCCAGTAAATGCTGATAATAACGCAACTGCTCTTAGCACAATTACTGTGGCTTGGAATGCTGGTGCAACTAATGAAGAAAAATTAGAAAGAATTATTACCCAAAAATGGATTGCAATGTTCCCTGAAGGACAAGAAGCTTGGTCTGAGTTTAGAAGAACAGGGTATCCAAAAATATTTCCAGTGGTTAGTAATCAAAGTGGAGGAACTGTTGATACAGCTATCCAAATTAGAAGAATTCCATTTGTTGATAGTGAGAAATCAACAAACGCATCTGGAGTCAGTACAGCAACAGGATTCTTAAATGGACCTGATAATGCTGGAACAAGATTATGGTGGGATACAGGTAGTAATTTCTAAACTACTTGTTTCATAAAACTATTTGAATTAATTAATAGAAGCGGAGATGAGTCATCATTTTCGCTTTGTTTTTTATAAGTGATTTTATGTTTTTGGTCGAAAAAATTTACACAAAAGAAAGACCCACACTACATTTACATAAATACCTAAAATTATTTTATTCATGAGCACTCAATTCTCAAAACCTCAGCATTATAGAATCAGACATCAATCTGCCGGTCAATTTGAAGATACTCGCTTTGAAAAAATTCATAATGCAATATTTAACAATTCTCTTGAGGCGTCTATAATTGTAGCTCAAGAAATTGCTGAACTTATTAGATCCAAACAAACACAAAAAAAATTATGTGTTTTAGGCTTAGCAACGGGTTCTTCTCCTATAAAAGTATACGAAGAGCTTGTAAGAATGCACAAAGAAGATGGTTTAAGTTTTTCTAATGTGATTACATTTAACTTAGATGAATACTTCCCAATGACAAAAGATGACATCCAAAGTTACCACTACTTTATGCATGCACATTTATTTAATCATGTAGATGTTTTACCTGAAAATATAAATATTCCCGATGGCACAGTTAACTCAGATGATGTTTATCAATATTGTATTGATTATGAAATGAAAATAAAAGCTGTAGGCGGATTAGACTTTCAGTTGTTAGGTATTGGTAGAACTGGGCATATAGGCTTTAACGAGCCCGGTTCTCATTACAATTCTGGCACAAGAAGTATCACCTTAGATCATGTCACTAGAGCAGATGCTGCTCCTTCATTTTTAGGAATAGACAATGTTCCTAGAAGAGCAATTACCATGGGAATTGGCACCATAAGAAATGCAAAAAGAATTGTATTAATGGCTTGGGGTATTAATAAGGCCGAGGTAATAAATGAAACTATTGAAGGCGAAATTACTTCTGATATTCCAGCAACATACTTACAAAGACACGAAAACACAACTATTATTCTAGATACTGAAGCCTCATCAGAACTAACAAGAGTTAAAACTCCTTGGTTGGTAACTTCATGTATTTGGAAAAAAGATTTAAAAAAGAGAGCCATTGTTTGGTTAAGCGAAAAGCTACATAAATCTGTTTTAAAACTAACAGACAAAGACTACAACAACAATGGAATGTCTAGTTTGTTAGCTGAAGAAGGAAACTCTTATGATTTAAATATTAAAATGTTTAACAGCATTCAGCATACAATTACAGGTTGGCCGGGAGGAAAACCAAATGCTGATGATTCACATAGGCCAGAAAGAGCAAATCCAGAGAAAAAACGTGTTATTATTTTTAGCCCACATCCAGATGATGATGTGATTTCTATGGGAGGAACTTTTGATCGATTGGTAGAACAAGGGCATGAAGTTCATATTGCCTATCAGACTTCTGGTAATATTGCTGTTTCTGATGAAGAAGCCTTAAAATTTGCTGAAGTAACTAAAGCATTACAAATAAATTCTACAAAAATTGACGAAATAATTTCTGCTCTGAACTCAAAAAAAACCAATGATATTGACACTTTTGAAACTAGAGAATTAAAGGGAATGATTCGTAGATCAGAATCTGTAGCCGCTACCAGATATTTAGGTCTACAAGATAAAAATGTACACTTTTTAGATTTGCCTTTTTATGAAACTGGCACGGTAAAAAAATCAAACTTATCACAGCTGGATATTGACATCGTTGCAAATTTAATTGACACAATTAAACCACATCAAATTTACGCAGCTGGAGATTTAGCTGATCCGCATGGAACTCATAAGGTTTGTTTAGACGCAATATTTGAAGCTCTAAAAGTACTAAAACCAAAAAAATTTATGAATGATTGTTGGGTTTGGTTATATCGTGGAGCTTGGCATGAATGGGAGTCGCACGAAATAGAAATGGCCGTACCAATGAGTCCAGATCAAGTCTTAAAAAAAAGACATGCTATTTTCTTTCATCAATCACAAAAAGACGGTGTTATGTTTCAAGGTGATGACTCAAGAGAGTTTTGGGTTAGAGTAGAAGACAGAAACAGATTAACCGCAAAAAAATACAATGATTTAGGCCTTGCAGATTATGCCGCAATTGAGGCTTTTAAGCGTTATCATTTTTAAAAAACAAACTATTTTGAAAAGAATCATATTAATTATTTTAGTCGGGATTTTCACCCAACACAGTATTTCTCAAACTAAATTATCTGAGAAATTAAACCTAATACCTTGGCCAAAAGAAATTAAAAAGGCTACTGATAATTTTATATTAAACTCAGATTTTACGATACAAATTAATCAAAAAGATGCTAAAAAAGTAGTTAATGCTGCGACTAAATTTTTAAGAAGAGCATCAAATAGAACAGGTGTTTTTTTAAAAAATGGGTTTCCGTCAACAACCAATAAAAATGCTTCTTTACGTATCAATTTCAAACAAGTTAGTCATCCCAAATTAGGTATTGATGAATCATATACATTAGAAGTAAAAAGAGATCACATCAAACTAAACGCAACTACAGATATTGGTGCAATTAGAGGTATAGAAACATTATTACAATTATTAAAAACAGATCATAATTCATCTTATTTTTCGGGGGTTATTATTTCAGATGCTCCTAGATTTCAATGGAGAGGATTGATGATCGATGTTGCAAGACATTTTCAACCAGTTGCCGTATTAAAACGGAATTTAGATGCTATGGCTGCTGTAAAAATGAATGTTTTTCACTGGCATTTAACCGATGACCAAGGATTTAGAGTTGAATCTAAAGTATATCCAAGGTTACAAGAGTTTGCTTCTGATGGTTTGTATTATACACAAAATCAAATTAAAGATGTAGTAAACTATGCTTCTCGATTAGGAATTAGAGTGGTTCCAGAATTTGATGTTCCAGGTCATGCATCAGCAATTCTTACTGCATATCCAGAACTAGGAAGTAAAGAAGGTTATCAATACTCTATTGAAACAAATGCAGGCGTTTTTGACCCAACATTAGACCCAACAAACAACAAAACTTATGACTTCTTAAAGAACCTATTTACAGAAATAGCACCGTTATTTCCAGATGAATATTTTCATATTGGAGGCGATGAAAATGAAGGAAAACATTGGGATCAAAACAAAAAAATTAGTGCATTCAAGAAAAAACACAATTTAAAGAACAATCACGATTTACAAACCTACTTTAATATCAAGTTAGAGAAAATTCTATTAAAATTAAATAAGAAACTCATGGGTTGGGATGAAATCATGACACCAACAATGCCTACTACGGCTGTTATACATTCTTGGCGTGGAAAAAATGAAGGGCTAAAAGAAAGCACATTAATTGAGGCTGCAAAAAAAGGATATCAATCTGTGCTTTCAAACGGATATTATATAGACAGAATGCTTTCAGTAAAACATCACTATTCAGTAGATCCAATTGGTGATGCCAAGTTAACAAATAAAGAACGAGCAATGATTTTAGGTGGAGAAGCAACAATATGGAGTGAACTAGTAACTCCATTAACAATTGACTCTAGAATTTGGCCAAGAACTGCTGCTATTGCAGAACGTTATTGGTCGAAAAAAACGGTAACTGACTTTGACAACATGTACAAAAGATTACAGGTTGTGAGCTTTCAGTTAGAAGAATTAGGAATTACACACATAAGAAATAAGAACGTAATTTTAAGAAATTTAACACAGAATCAACATGTTAGTTCTTTAACAACTTTGAGCGCGATTTCCGAGCCTTTAAAAATCTATTCAAGAAATGCTGGCGGAACAGAATACCAAATGTATTCGCCATTCACATTATTTGCAGATGCCTGTAATGTAGATGCAGAAGACGCTATTTATTTTAATAAGATTGTAGCTACTCATATTGCTAATCCAACACCAAAAACAAAGAAAAAAATTGTCTATTACTTTCATAAATGGTCAAAAGGTTTTGTGCAGTTCAACAAGTTAAAAAGCAACACCAAATTAGAGAAATTAAGGCCTCTATATTCAAGCTTAAATACAGTTTCAAACTTATTTATTAACGCCATAAAAGGAAATTCAAAACTGTTAAAAACAGAAATTACAGCTGCAATAAAAGAGTTAAAACTGCCAGTTGAAGATGTAGAGATTGTAATCATTACGTCTTTAGAAAAGCTAAACAACTTCCTATAACAAGATTATTAAATGTTATGCAATACTAAGTATCTCCAGAATCTCATTCAAAGATACTTAGTGCATTTAATCACTTATAACTTAGAGAAATTAAATATCTTAGAAGTTTATTATTAGTTGAACTATATAAGTAAAAGACATGACCAAAGCACATATCAAACACCTTTTTCTTACTATCACTTTACTATGCATAGCATGTCAAACTTCAGAAATAAAAACAAATGAGACTTATACTCTATTTACACTAATTCCTCCTTCAAAAAGTAAGATTGATTTTAAAAATACTGTAAAAGAAGATTTATATTTTAATTTTTTAAATTATCCTTACATCTATAATGGTGGTGGCGTAGCTGTTGGAGACATTAATAATGATGGATTAGAAGACATCTACTTTAGTGCTAACCAAGAATCAAATAAACTGTATTTAAACCAAGGTAATTTAAAATTTAAGGACATTACAAAAAAAGCCAATGTTGAAGACAAATTAGGCTGGACAACCGGAATTACATTAATCGATATTAATGCTGATGGCTGGCTAGATATTTATGTTTGTAAATCTGGTTCATTAGCAAATAACCCACAACGAGAAAACAAACTATACATTAATCAACACGACAACACTTTTAAGGAAGAAGCAAAAAAATACGGGCTTAATTTTGACGGTTTTTCCGTACAATCCTACTTTTTTGACATGGATAATGATGGTGATTTAGACATGTATTTAGTCAACCATCGTCCCGATTTTAGACAATCTGTAATTATAGATTTAAAAAGAGATACAGAAATAAAGGAATATTCTTCTGATCAAATGTATAGAAATGATAATGGAAAATTCACAAATATTTCTAAGGAATCAGGAATTCAAAATAGAGCTTGGGGACTAAGTGCTTCTATTGGAGATTTCAATCAAGATGGTTGGTTAGATGTATATGTTGCAAATGATTTCTTTCATCCAGATTATTTATACATTAACAATAAAAACGGAACATTTACAGACAAAGCGTTAACTTATTTTAAACATACTTCTAACAACAGTATGGGCTCTGATTTTGCAGATATTAATAATGATTTATATCCCGATTTGTATGTTGTTGATATGATGGCGGAAGATCATATTAGAGGTAAAAAAAATATGGCATCTATGAACGCTGATAACTTTAATATAATTGTCAATGCAAATTACCACCATCAATACATGACCAATGTTTTGCAACTCAACAATCAAAATAATACTTATAGTGACATTGCTCAGCAAGCAAACATTGCCAAAACAGATTGGAGTTGGGCACCGTTAATTGCCGATTTTGACAACGATGGTTACAAGGATATTTTTGTAACAAACGGGATAGAAAACGATCTTTCAAATCAAGATTTTAGGGACCAGATGCGACGCAATATTATGAACCGAAAAAAAGTAAGTTTAGAGGAAGCTATCAATATGATGCCTTCTTCTAAATTGCAAAACTATATTTTTAAAAACAATAGAGATTTTACGTTTAAAAACGTTTCTAACGAATGGGGTATCACCGAAAAAATCAATTCAAATGGAGCGGCTTATGCCGATTTAGACAATGATGGAGATTTAGATTTAATTGTAAATAACCAATCAGATATTGGATCAATTTATAGAAATAATACGACAGCTAATTTTGTTTCCTTTTTACTGAAAGGTTCAAAAAATAATCCAAACGGAATAGGAGCAAAAATCACTCTTTATACTCCAAAAAACCAACAATCAAAAGAGGTTTTTGTGAGTCGTGGGTTTCAATCTTCAGTTACTAATAAAATTCATTTTGGGCTAGGTAATGAAACTAAAATAGATAGTGTTTTAGTACAATGGAATACTAATGTGTCAGAAAAACTAACTTCGATTGATATTAATAAAAAAAATGACATATTCTACTCAAAAGCTATTGCAAAGACTCAAAATAAAAAAGAAGATAATCGTCAATATTTAGAGCTAGACCCGACAAATATAGGCATTACCTATCAGCATAAAGAAAACACAAATAACGATTATGACCTTCAATTATTATTACCTCAAAAACAATCTGAAAACACAAACGCACTAGCTGTAGCTGATGTAAATAATGATGGCTTAGAAGATTTCTTTGTAGGAAATGCAAAAGGAACAGAGGCTAACTTATACATTCAAAAAGCAAACGGAAAGTTTCAAAAAACCAATCAAAAGCTATTTAGTTCTGATAAACAATTTGAAGATACAAATGCACTATTTTTTGATGCCGACAATGACAATGACTTGGATTTATATGTAACTTCTGGCGGATATGAATTATCAGAAAACAATCTATTATTACAAGATAGATTATACATAAATAATGGAAAAGGTGTGTTTAGAAAGTCTTCTAAACTCCCAAAAATGCTAAGCAATACAAAAGCAATAACAGCTACTGATTTTGACAAAGATGGGGACCTAGATTTATTTGTTGGTTCTAGAGTAATTTCGGGTAAATATCCGTTATCAGATCCATCTTATTTATTAGAAAACAAGAACGGGAAGTTTGTGAATGTCACCCAACAAAAACTGAAAAACTTTGAAGACATGAAAATGGTAAATGATGCTGTTTTCTCTGATTTTGACAACGATGGTGATGATGATTTAATTGTAGTTGGTGAATGGATGGAGATTCTATTTTATCAAAATACAAATGGAGTATTTAGCAAAAAAACCATTCCTGCTCTGGAAAAATCAAATGGCTGGCAACAAAGTATAAAAGAGTTTGATTATAATAATGATGGTTTAAAAGATTACTTTATTGGAAACTGGGGAAATAATAATAAATTTCATCCTACTCAAGAAAAGCCATTACACATTTATGCCGATTATTTCGATGATAATACCTCTTTTGATATCGCACTAAGTAAAATTTCAAAGGGAAAATTAGTTCCAGTAAGAGGAAAAGAATGCTCTACTCAACAAACACCTTTTTTAGGTAAAAAAATTGGAGATTTCAAACAATTTGCAAATGCTTCTATGGATGATATTTACGGAGTAGAAAAATTACAAAAGGCAACTCATCATATAGCTTATACTTTTAATTCAATCGTCTTAAAAAATATTGGAAATGGTGATTTTGAAATTATTACACTTCCAAATAGAGCACAATTCTCACCAATGTTAGATGCTGTTTTTATAAACAATCAAATTGTTGGAATCGGAAATGTCTATGATGCAGAAATAGAAACCGTTCGCTATGATGCCTCACAAGGTCTTATTTTGCAACATAGAGACGATGTATTTACGGCAGAATTACAGACCGGATTTGCTATAAATAAAGAATCTAAAGCTATTAAGAAAATAAAAATCAATGGGAAAACTCATTTAATTATTTTAAATAAAAATGAGGGATTAAGTATATTTTATAAAAAGTAACCTTACTGTTGTAAGAGTTGTACTTTTGTACTCGAATGCAAAGAATACAAAAAAGTTTTAAAGTCCCTTCTACAGAAGATTTCAAATCAAAATTATTGATTTGGGCGCAACAATTTGAAGCAATTTCTTGGTTAGATTCAAATCAATACCATCAAAAGTATTCTTCTTTTGATGCTGTATTGGCAGTAGATGAATTTACATCAATTAAAACAGATTACACCAATGCTTTTGAGCAATTAAAAGAATACCAATCCATAACAGAAGATTATCTTTTTGGGTATTTGAGTTACGATTTAAAAAACGATGTTGAAGAATTGTCATCCAAAAATTATGACGGCTTAGATTTTGCTGACTTATATTTCTTTCAACCACAACGTATTATTTTTATCAAAGGAAATACTGTTGAGTTCTTGTATTTAAAAATGATTGATGACGAAATAGAAAGCGATTTTGAAGCGATTACAAAATTGTCCCCTCAAAATTTTAGCCCGCAAGAAGATGTAGGAAGTGCTAAACCTGATATCAAAATTAAATTACGAATTCATAAAGATGAATATTACCAAAAAGTAAATTCGATCTTAAAACATATTCATCGTGGAGACATTTACGAAGCTAGTTTTTGTCAAGAGTTTTATGCAGAAAACGCAACCATAAATCCGCTGGAAACATACCATCATTTGAATGCAATTTCAGAGCCTCCTTTTGCTACATTTTTTAAATGCGATCATCAATATTTATTGTCAGCATCACCAGAAAGATATATTAAAAAAGAAGGCACAAAAGTTGTTTCTCAACCGATAAAAGGAACTGCAAAAAGATTGATTAGTAAAGTTGATGATGCTCAAATTGCATTTGACTTATCTAGAGATGAAAAAGAACGGTCTGAAAACATAATGATTGTAGATCTGGTAAGGAATGACTTGTCTAGAATTGCAGTAAAAGGATCTGTAAAAGTAGAAGAATTATGTCAAGTATATTCTTTTAGGCAAGTGCATCAGTTGGTCTCTACAGTTGTTTCAGAAGTAAAAAAAACAACAAATCCTGTAGATATTATTAAAGAAACATTTCCAATGGGAAGTATGACTGGGGCTCCAAAAATTTCTGCAATGAAAATTATTGAAGAAGAGGAAGAAACCAAACGAGGCTTGTATTCTGGAGCCGTTGGATACTTCACTCCTACTGGAGATTTTGACTTTAATGTGGTGATAAGAAGTATTTTATATAACGAAGAAAACAACTATGTTTCTTTCTCGGTTGGTGGTGCAATTACATCAAAATCTACTCCAGAAAGAGAATACGAAGAATGTTTATTAAAAGCCAAAGCAATGAAGCTTGTGCTCACTAATTCTAATTAAACAATGATACTAGATATTGATAGAAAAATTGAAGAAGCTGTTGCCACTTTAGAGCAACCTTATATTGTTCAAGATGTTTTTAATAAGTTTATCGCGTTGTTTCCAGACGAGTGGAAAAAACATAAAATAGCTTATTCTAAATTTAACAGAAGTAAGCAATTCGGTAGAACAATCCCTTTGCCAAAACCAGAAGTCTCTTTAAAGAAGATGATTTCTGTTCAGCTGAATTCGAATAAAAAAAAGGGATAACTTTAACCATTTACAAACCTTATGAACTATCAAGAGTTTAATTTCAACATTTATAATACTGAGTTTTACGGTCAATACTGGCAGCCTACAAAAACTAAAGCTGTAATTGTTTTAGTTCATGGAATGGGAGAACACGCTTCACGATATGCCGATTATGTAATTCCGAAACTAACAGAAAACCATTTTGGAGTGATTGCTTTTGATCAATTTGGACATGGAAAAACAACAGGAAAACGTGGTCACTGCCCCAGTTTTGAAGCAGTTTTAGAAAGTGTTGATCAAGTTATTGAAAAAGCAAAAAGTGTTTTTGGTGCTATTCCTTTGTTCCTTTACGGACATTCTATGGGCGGAAATGTAGTTATCAATTACGCCTTAAGAAAAGACCACAACTTAAAAGGAGTTATAGCTACAAGCCCTTTTCTAAAATTAGCATTCATACCACCAGCTTGGAAAATGACTTTGGGAAAGATCATGCAAAAAATTGCACCCTCAATTACACTAAATAACGAGTTAAATTCTGATGATATCTCTAAAGATCTAACCGAAGTTCAGAAATACAATAATGATCCATTGATGCACAATAAAGTAAGTCCTAATTTTTCACTGACTTTTATAGAAACCGGAAAATGGGCAATTGAAAATGCATCTCAATTAAATACACCAACATTTATTGTACATGGATCAGAAGATAAAATAATTGATTACAAAGGGTCTGTAGAGTTTTCAAATAACTCTAAAAAAACTACTCATAAAATTTATGAAAACGGATACCATGAATTGCACAATGACCTTTGTAAAGAAAAGGTTCTTTTTGATATTATTTATTGGCTAAACGAAATCACAAAAAAATAACTAACTTGCTCAAACTTAATTAATAATAAAAAACTATGAAAAAACTACTTTTAGGTGCACTAGCGGTAACCATCGCTTCATGTACCAACACAGAGCCTGTAGATTACGCTCTATTCTCAGGAACTATTCAAAATCCAAATAGCAAAAAATTAACCATTCGTAACAGTTCAAATAAAAACATAAGAACTATTACTGTTTCAGATACAGGTGTATTTGCTGATACAATCTTTAATACTGATGGCTATGCAAGTTTTTCTGACGGAAAAGAAAATTCTGCGCTGTATCTAAAAAATGGCGACAACATCACATTAAACATGGATGCTAAAGAATTTGACGAAACAATTATATATACTGGTACTGGTAATGAAGTAAATAACTTTTTAGCTCAGAAATTTTTAATAAAAGAAAAATCTGGTACTGCTAAAGATTTATATTCTTTAGATGAAGCTGCATATTTTGTGAAGATGAATGCTCAAAAAGCAGCATTAGAAAAAGGACTAGAAGGTTTAGATGCTGATTTTTCTAAAAGCGAAAAAACCAATATTAACTATGAGCATATTTCACATGTAAGTAGTTTTGAAATGGCACATAAATATTACTCAAAAAACAAAGACTTTAAAGTTTCTGAAACATTTCCAGATCTAACAAAAGATTTAAAATATGACAATGAAGAGCACTTTAAGTCTTCAGCTGCCTATAAAGGTATTGTTATGGCTAACTTCTTTAAAGTTGTTCGTAAAGAATCTAAAGAAAAAGAAATTTCTATTGCAGAGGCTGCAATCACCTATATTAAAAGTTCTAAGAGCGAACTTATGAACAACGCATTTCTTGCCACTATTTCGCGTGACGTTTCTGGTAGAAATCTAAAAGCAGAAGAGTTGTATAATAACATTATGGCACTTTCTACAGATGATGATTTCAAGAAAAAACTAACAAAACAATTTGAGAATGTTAAAAAATTAGCAAAAGGGAAAGTTTCTCCTGTATTTGTTAATTATGAAAACAATGCTGGTGGAAATACTTCATTATCAGATTTAAAAGGGAAGTATGTATACATAGATGTTTGGGCTACTTGGTGTGGACCTTGTAAAGTTCAAATTCCATTTTTACAAAAAGTCGAAAAAAAATACCATGGAAAAAATATTGAATTCGTAAGTCTTTCTGTTGATGTAGCAAAAGATCACGGTAAATGGAAACAGATGATTAAAGACAAAAAATTAGGGGGAATCCAATTATTTGCTGATAGCAATTTTAAATCTAAGTTTGTTACTGATTACGGAATTAATGCAATTCCACGTTTCATTTTAATTGATCCTTCAGGGAATATTGTAAGCTCTAATGCTCCAAGACCTTCAGATAAGAAATTAATCGATTTATTTAATGAGTTGAAAATCTAAGAACTTTAGCATTATTCAAAATAGTAAACAACCCTTTTAAAATAATTTTTAAAAGGGTTGTTTTATGATTCAAAGAATTGTAAAAACAGATCCTTATATTTACACCGACAAAAAACGTATAAATTGTTAGCAAAGTTTAAGCAACATATCAACACAAGTTTCTCTTTTTTAGAAAACAAAAAACTCTTGATTGCCATTTCTGGTGGATTGGATAGTGTGGTATTAACACATCTTTTAAATCATTTGAATTTTACTATTTCTTTAGCCCATTGCAATTTTAATTTAAGAGAAAAGGAAAGCGATGCTGATGAAATTTCTGTCAAAAAAATAGGCGAAAAATTAAATGTAGAAACTTTTACTATTGGTTTCGACACAAATTCTTATGCTAAAAAGAACAAGCTTTCTACGCAGCTTGCCGCGAGAGAATTAAGATACAACTGGTTTAATGAACTGATTGAAAAACATCAATTTGATCACGTGCTAACTGCGCATCATGCAGATGACAATTTAGAAACCTTTTTAATCAATTTAAGTCGTGGTACTGGATTAGAAGGATTAACCGGAATCCCTGCAATCAACAACAATATTGTGAGGCCTTTATTACAATTTTCTAGAGAAGAAATTGAACAATTTGCAAAAGACAATGCTATTCAATGGAGAGAAGACGCTAGTAATGCATCAACCAAGTATATTCGGAATAAAATTAGACATCAAATTCTTCCTGTTTTAAAAGAGATCAACCCGAATTTATTAGATTCTTTAAAAAAAACAACAGCAAATTTAAAAGGAAGTCAGCAAATTGTTAATGATGCAATTGAATCCTTTAAAAAAAAAGCAATAGTCCATTCTAAAAACGGGATTATGACCATCGATATTTCAAAACTTCAAGAAGTATCAAATCCAAAAGCGTATTTATTTGAAGTACTAAAAGAATTTGGTTTTACAAATTGGACTGATGTTGCGAACTTATTAGAAGCCCAAACAGGCAAACAAGTTGTATCTAAAACCCATCGTTTATTAAAAGATCGAGGGTTTCTCTTACTATCAGAAATCAAACTAGCACAAGATACTTTAGAGTATTTAATCCCTAAAAACATCTCAAAGGTTACTACACCGATCAAACTAACATTTGAAATTGCAAAAGAAATAACTTCTTCAAATAGCCAACTCGCTTTCTTTGATCTTGAGAAAATCACATTCCCGTTGGTCTTAAGAAAATGGAAATCAGGAGATTATTTTCACCCATCAGGAATGAAAGGGAAAAAGAAAATTAGTAAATTTTTTAAGGATGAAAAATACTCTTTAATAGATAAAGAAAATACGTGGTTATTGTGTTCTGAAAATACCATTATTTGGATTGTTGGTAAACGAGCAGATCAACGCTTCTTAGCAACAAGCATTTCTAAAAAGATTCTTAAAACCCACTTAACCCACTAGTTTTATGGGGTTTATTAGATCTCCTTTAAATCTATAAACTTTGTTAATTTTTGGATCAATTTGCATCATTTCATCCAAAAAAACACATGCAGTATGAATGGATTTTGTATTTTTAGCAATCAAAATCTCAAACAACCTACATTATGAAAAAATTATGGATTTTAGTTGCGGGAATCGCAATAGTTTCATGTAAAAATGAAGCACCAATAGATTACGCAGTAATTTCTGGAAATATTGCAAATGCAGATGCTAAAGAAATGACACTTTATGGAACTACAGACCGATCTTTTAAAAAACACACAATAACAATTAATGAAGATGGTTCTTTTATTGATACAGTAAAAGTAGCTGGTCAGTATTTTTTATACCAGGGAAAAAACGGAACTCCTTTACATTTAGATGCTGGAGGTACTATTACAATAAATTATGACGCTAAAGATTTTAGTAAAACCTTAGCGCTTTCTGGAAAAGGTTTTGAAATTAGTTCTTATTTAGTTGCTTCTTCAAATAAGCAAAGAGAACTTACAGGAAAAGGAACTGATGTATATAAGCAAGATGAAGCCGATTATAAAAAAACCTTTAACAGTATTAAAACTGCACAAAATGAATTGTTAGACGCTGCTACAGGAATTAGCGAAGAATTCAAAGCCAAAGAAAAAAGGAACAATCATTATGCATATTTAGGAAAACTAAACATGTATAAATCATATCATTCCTACTATGCAAAAAAGAAAGATTTTGAACCTTCAAAAGAATTCTTAAATGAATTGAATGATGTAGATTACACCAATGCAGAAGATTTCAAATCTTCTCCTTCATACAAATCATTAGTAA
>Ga0209395_1000475_pt1 | contig 58733 bp, 40 predicted proteins | sample GOMGulsemesocosm_3_FD_184635 | JGI IMG/M metagenome (GOLD analysis project Ga0209395, IMG submission 184635) | Methane-oxidizing microbial communities from mesocosms in the Gulf of Mexico - GOM9D Gulf of Mexico (SPAdes) (version 2) | ecosystem: Environmental > Aquatic > Marine > Cold seeps...
CCTATAATGGCAATCAAATGCCAGCTTCTGATTACTGGTTTAAAATTTTATACATTGAAGGAAGTGAGCAAACTCAAAAAGAGTTTAAAGCACATTTTTCTTTAAAGAGATAATAGAAAATCATATTTCTTAAAAAAGCCTCACATTTAGTGAGGCTTTTTTTGTGCTCTTTATTTATTAAAAAAAACATGTAGTACTAATTATAAATCAAAATGAAACCTTCTAATCGGTTTTTTTTTGATTTATTTATGAGCAATATAAAATTTAAGTTGTATAAGTTGTACATTAGTTTTATGAATGAATACGAAAATAAACTTACTGAGTTATCGCTACGTTTGAATAAGCTTATTCGAAATCAACAATTTTTCAATTCTGAAATTCAGCAACTTAAAAAGGAGATTCTTGATCTAAAAAACGGCACATACCCAGTAGACGTTTCTGTGAAGCATAAGGGAGTGATTCCTCAAGTAGAGAAACCTGTAAAAACGATTGAAAAAAATCAAATCAAAGAAAAGGTATTAATAAAAGAAATCAAAAAACCATCGGTATTTGATTCCCTTCCACAAAATAAAAATGAATGGGAAAGCTATATAGGTGGTAATATAATTAATAAAATAGGGATTTTAATTACTGTTGTCGGAATAGCGATTGGTTCAAAATATTCAATTGATAAAGGATGGGTTACTCCATTAATGCGAATTATAATAGGATACCTATGTGGGGGCGCTTTATTAGGCTTTGCATTTAAATTAAAGCTAAAATACAAAACGTTTAGTGCCGTTTTGCTAAGCGGAGCTATTGCTGTACTATATTTTATCACTTTTTTCGCATACAATGAATATGAGTTACTACCACAATCACTCGCTTTTATATTAATGACAATAACTACGGTATTTGCAGTGTTATCTGCTATTAAATACAATGAAAAAATAATAGCTATTTTAGGTTTAGTAGGCGCTTATGCTGTACCCTTTTTATTAAGTAATGAATCGGGAAATGTTGCTGTTCTATTTAGCTATGTATGTTTAGTGAATATCGGTATTTTAGTAGTGGCTTATAAAAAGTATTGGAAGTTATTGTATTATATAGCTTTTGGATTTACATGGTTGATATTTTTATCATGGTTCAATTTAAATTATAAAACGGAGATTCATTTTAATTTAGGACTGTTTTTTTCTACACTATTTTTCTTGCTATTTTATGCAATGTTTTTGATTTACAAACTCAAACGTAAAGAACTTTTTGCAGCAACAGATGTATTTTTAGTTATTGTAAATTCGTTTATATATTACTTTGTCGGTTATGCAATATTACACGGTGCTGAAAATAGTGAGGCCTATTTAGGGTTGTTTACCGTTTTTAATGCAGTAATTCATTTTGTTATAGGGACATATATTTATAAACAAAAATCACAGGAAAAAGGATTGTTCTACTTAGTATTAGGTATGGTACTTGTGTTTTTAACAATAGCTATTCCAGTACAATTGGACGGTAGCTGGGTTACAGTATTATGGACTGCTGAAGCTGTATTGTTGTTTTGGATTGGACGAAACAAAAACATTTTCATGTACGAAAAAATGGCCTACCCATTATTTTTTGTAGCCTTCTTTTCTTTATTGGAAGACTGGTCAAATGGGTATCCTTCATATTATAATGATGACAAAATAACGACATTATTAAACACTCAATTTTTAACTTCAATATTATTTATTATAGGATTTTCATATATAACTTGGCTGTTTTTTACAAAAACTAATAAACAAACTGAAAAACCATGGTTAACGACAAGTATGTCAATAGCATTACCCAGTATATTAACCATTGCTAGTTATTTTGCTTTTAAACTTGAAATAAATAATTATTTTTCTAATCTACGTTATGATACCAAAATTAATTTAGGTAGTGAATTAGCAAAGAATGTTAGTAATTATAATTTAAGATATTTTGAAACAATATGGGAACTTAATTACACGTTGTTTTTTGTGTGTCTGATTTCATTATATAGTGTAATTAAATTAAAATTAAAAACGACCAACCTTATATCCTTAGTGCTATCTGGAATAGGAATGTTTCTTTTTTTAACACTAGGCTTATATACTTTAAGTGAATTACGAGAAGCTTTTATAGCAGATGATTCAGAATATTTTAAAGTTTCACAATATTATATTTACATTAGATACATTACTTATTTATTTACTGGAGCATTAGGGTATGTACTTTTAAAATACTTAAAGGCATTAGCTCAATTTAAGAACATACAACAATATATAATGCTTTTTTTACACTTAGCATTACTATGGGTAGTAACAAGTGAGTTAATTCATTGGTTGGATTTATCAGGTTCAAAAAGTCAGTATAAACTTGGGGTAAGTATATTATGGGGAGTGTATTCCTTACTATTTATTTGTATTGGTTTATGGAGAAAAATAAAACCACTTCGCTTTGGTGCTATGGCGTTATTTGCGACAACTTTATTAAAATTGTTTTTCTATGATATTGTACATTTGTCAACCATATCAAAAACAATCGTACTAATTTTACTTGGAGTATTATTATTAATAATCTCATTCCTATACAATAAATATAAAGATAGATTAGAAGCTAAAAACAACACTATTGATCATGCTAAATATAAAAATGAAGACAATTAAGTATAATTTATGTCTGCTAGTTTCGGTAATATGTTTGAGTACTAGTTTTGCTCAAATGAATAGTTATCGGTATAAAAGTGAATTGAAAGGAGTACAATCGGATTGGCATAATTTACAATTACCAAAAGATTATTTTGAAAATTGTAATGAAGATTTTAGTGATATTAGAATATATGGAATATCAGCTACCGATACCATTGAAGCTCCATTTGTATTAAATAAATTAAGATCGGTTGCCCCGTCAGGTACGCAACAAAAATCCTTTCCTATTATAAATAAAGTTTCTGGTAAAAACTCGTATAGTGTTACGCTTAAAAACAATAATAGAAAAACTTTAAATGAAATACAATTAACTATAAATGATCGTAATTATGATTATATAGTTGGAGTAGAAGGGAGTACTGATCAATTGAAATGGAGTATTGTAAGTGACAGTATTCGAGTTTTGGGGATTAAAAATAAACGCATTGATTTTAAGCACGATCGTTTAAATTTTGATCCTATCAATTTTCCGTTTATCAAATTAACTTTTAAGAACACTAAAAGGGTCAACTTGAAAAGTGCTTCTTTTGTAGAGTTTACTGAAAGAAATTCACATTATTTAAAGCATAAAGTAACCTATACTATTGAGGAAGATAAAAAGCTAAAACAAAGCATTATTCATGTAAAACTGCCCTATAAAACTCCTATTTCCAAAGTAACTTTGGTAGTTACTAATAAATTTGATTATTACAGAGCTATGCGAGTTGAAGCACTTATTGATAGTGTAGTAACTGAAAAAGGAGTGTTGTATAATTATAAAAACATTCACCATCAGAATATCAGTTCTTTTAAAAATACATATCAAGATTTTGGGAGGTCGTATAATATTGACTTTATGCAACAACTAAAAATTACAATATCCAATAATGACAATAATCCGTTGTCAATTAATGGGGTAGAAGTACTATCAGATCCTATTGAGATTAGTGCTCGTTTTGATGATTTATCTGCTAACTATTACTTGGTATCCGGGAAAATAAATGCTAGGAAACCAACCTATGACATTGTGAATTTCACGAAACAAATACCAAAGAAATTAGCTAAATTAAAGCTTGAAAAGCTACAGCATATAAAAACTAAAAAAAGCAATGATGAACTCTCAAAAGAATCTATTTTTACAGGGGCTTTGCTTTGGGGAGTACTATTGGTTATTATGTTATTTGTGGGTTATTTTACGTACAAAATGTTAAAAGAGGATTAATGGATTTTAAACTAAATGATTCATGGGAAAAGCTGTTACTCCCGGAGTTTAAGAAAGATTATTTTAAAAAACTTAACAAGTTTATTAACAAAGAATATAATAATAACACATGTTTTCCAGAACAGGAACAGGTGTTTTCTGCCTTTAATAATTGTTGTTTTGATACTGTAAAAGTAGTATTGATCGGACAAGATCCATATCATGGAAAAGGACAAGCAAACGGACTTTGTTTTTCGGTTCACAATGGCATAAAACATCCACCATCATTAGTAAACATATTAAAAGAATTAACCATAAACTATAATAGTTTATATCCTGCAACGGGTGATTTAACCGCTTGGGCAAAACAAGGAGTGTTGTTACTTAACGCAACCCTTACTGTTGAGCAGTCCAAGGCAGGAAGCCATCAAAAACAAGGCTGGGAAGTATTTACAGATGCTGTAATAAAAAAAATATCCGATGAAAAAGAGAATATTGTTTTTTTGTTATGGGGAGGCTATGCGCGTAAAAAGGTTAAATTAATTGACCAAACAAAACATTGTGTTTTAGAAACTGGCCATCCATCTCCATTAAGTGCTAATAGAGGATATTGGTTTGGGAATGAACATTTCTTAAAAACGAATGCGTATTTGAAATCTAGAAACAAGTCTGAAATCGATTGGATGTTATAAACTATAAATCAGTTCTTCGTAGGCTACTTTTTTAGGAATGATATCAAGGTCTAACAAGCTATCTTGAATTTTATCAACAGTTTTTCTATCTAAATTTTCTTGTGACCATTCTGTAATTCCTAACCATTCTTGAACATCTTCTAACTTCTGATCATACCTGTGTGAAATCATGCGATCAATACTAGGAATCATTTTAAACTCTTCCGTAGTATCATTTATAATTTCAAGTATGTCCTTAATAGCATCTTCATTTTCTTCTAAAACATCATTTCGTACAGCGATAACAAAACAAGGCCAAGGAGTAGGACAATGGTCTACAACTCTAAAAGTACCATTATCAACATAGGGTTTTGTGGTGAATTTTTCCCACATAAAATAATCGCCAATTCCATTTGGTAGTCCTAATAAAGCTCCTTCTAGATTCTTAACAACTTCAAAATCTAAATCCTCTTTTGTATTCCATCCATTTTTTTCGGCATTTACATAAGCCATTAAATGAGATCCTGATCCGTAACGACTAATAGCTGCTTTTTTACCTTTTAGGTCGTTAATGGATTTATAAACTGAATTGTTAGCTACATGAACTCCCCATACTAAAGGAGATTTAGTATAGATTTGAACAATTTTACATTCATTACCGTCAATAATATCACGTATAATTCCTTCGGTAAGGATTACAGCCATATCAATTTCTTTATTACGCAAAGCTTTACACATTTGACCTGTTCCTCCAAAAAAATCATGCCAACGTAAATTAACATCTTTTTGATGATACGATTTATCACGCAAGGTTAAATACCAAGGTAAATTGAAATGTTCAGGAACTCCACCTATTTTGATGTTTTTCATAATATTGACTATATACTTTCTATTAACGAAATGGTTATTTAGTTAGTTTGTTTAAACAATATACAATTAAATCATCTACCAATTCATTAGGGTTTTCAGAAAATTCACCTGTAGCTCTATTAGCTAATATAGCATTCATAGATACTGCTTTGTGTCCTAGTAATTTAGACAATCCATAAATACCAGCAGTTTCCATTTCTAAATTAGTAATTTGTTTTCCTTCAAAATTAAAAGCCGCTAATTTATCATTTAATTTATCATCTTCTAGCTTCAAACGTAAAACACGCGATTGAGGACCGTAAAAGCCAACATTAGTAGCTGTAAAACCGTTGATGACTTTATCCGATTTAAATTTAGCACCTAAAACTTCATCATAAGCAACAACATAAGGCCACGATTTTTCTTCGAACCAATCAGTTTGTTGCATAATAGCTTTTGATATTTTAGCATTTTGAACATGTTTGCTATCGTAAAAATGGAGTAAACTATCAAACCCAACAGCTAATTCAGAGAGTAAAAAGGAGTCAATTGGAATGTGGTTTTGTATTGTACCTGAAGTACCTATTCTAATAATATCTAATGATGTATGCTCGGACTTTATGGTACGAGTTTTAAAATCGATATTCACCAATGCATCCAATTCATTAAAAACAATATCAATATTATCTGTACCAATACCTGTAGAAATAACAGTTATTCGTTTTCCTTTATAAATACCTGTTTCAGTTTTGAATTCTCTTTTTTGTTTTGATACTTCAATAGTGTCAAAATGTTTAGTTACACAGGAAACTCTATCAGGATCACCAACAGTAATTATTGTAGTAGCCAAATCTTGAGGAAGTATATTTAAATGGTAAATACTCCCGTCAGGATTTATGATTAATTCAGATTCTTTTATCGTCATTTTTTAATGTAGATTGAGGATATATTATGGTTAACTTTTAACCGCCAACTCTTTTCACTTTAAAACCTTTAGCGATTAATAATTCCATGATTGTATCACGGTAATCACCTTGTATAATAATAGTATCATCTTTAAAACTACCACCAACACTTAGTTTTTGTTTTAATTCCTTAGCAAGTAATTTAAAATCAGCTGTGGATCCAGTGTAGCCATCAATGATGGTAGTTGGCTTTCCTTTACGTTTCACATATTTACATAATAAAGGCTCTTCTTGCATCCAAATAGCAGATTTTTCTTTTTGAGGAGCTTCTGATTCTTTATGTTCAGGAAATAAATTTTTTAACTGATCTTTAAAGTCCATGTAATATGTATTCTAAAAAATTAAAATGTTACTAGTTGATGTTTAACTAGTAACATTTATTAAATATATAATTATTTTTTTATCAGTCCAAGTTCAATTAATCGCTCTGTTAAGAAGTCACCAGCAGTAATATCTTCAAATCCTTTAGGATTCTCAGTGCTAATACAATTGTCTAAACAATTTAATGGCATTTCACTTACAGGGTGCATGAAAAATGGAATTGAATAACGAGATGTTCCCCAAAGTTCTTTAGGAGGGTTTACAACTCGGTGAATTGTAGATTTTAAGGTATTGTTTGAATGGCGTGATAACATGTCACCAACATTAATAACTAGTTCATCTGGTTGTGCAATAGCATCATGCCAATCACCATTATTATCTTGCACTTGCAATCCTTTACCATGGGAACCCATTAATAAAGTAATTAGATTTATATCGCCGTGAGCTGCTGCACGTACAGCGTTTTTTGGTTCTTCTGTAATTGGCGGATAGTGAATTGGGCGTAATATGCTATTTCCGTTTTTGATGTAATTATCAAAATAAAACTCATCCAATTCTAAAAACAAGGCTAAGGCACGTAGTACATAAATCCCTGTTTTTTCTAACATTTTATAAGTTTCTTCTCCTACAGCGTTAAAGTTAGCAAGCTCATTTACAGTAACATTTTCAGGGTATTCAGCAGCTAAAGCAGGATTGTCTTCTACGTATTGACCAAAATGCCAAAACTCTTTTAAATCACCTTCTTTTTTTCCTTTAGCTGACTCTTTACCAAAAGAACTATACCCTCGTTGTCCACCAATTCCTTTAATTTCATAGGAACGTTTTGTTTCAACTGGTAATTCAAAGAAATTTTTAATTTCACTATATAAGTTAGATACTAATTCCTCGCTCAAAAAGTGACCTTTTAAAGCTACAAAACCAATTTCTTGATAAGCATTTCCTATTTCATTAATAAATTTTTGTTTTCTTGTTTCATCACCTGATAAAAAATCAGCTAGGTTAACACTAGGTATATTTTGCATTTTTCGAATTCTTAAAATAGTTAATAACTTTTATTAGTAAAACACTTGAAGCCTCAAAAATAAGAAAAAACAAGCAGTATTCATAAGAAATACCCAAAAGCAAGTTGTTAACAACTCATAAATAAACACATATGTTTTGATGCTAGTATAATTTTTGCCATTTTTGGAGTATAAACCATACCAATATGATAAGCATAACTACCGAAAAAACACCTATACTATTTGATCGGAAAAACATTTCCAACGATAGACTATTAATGCTATATAGCGCAATGCTAAAGCCTCGAATGATAGAGGAAAAAATGTTAATCTTATTGCGCCAAGGAAAAATATCAAAATGGTTTTCAGGAATAGGGCAAGAAGCTATTTCGGTAGGTGTTACTTCTGCGTTAAATAAAGAAGAATACATTTTGCCAATGCATCGTAATCTAGGTGTATTTACTACACGAGAAATCCCGTTATATCGTTTATTTTCTCAATGGCAAGGGAAGGCTAACGGTTTTACCAAAGGGAGAGATCGTAGTTTTCATTTCGGAACTCAAGAATTTAATATTGTTGGAATGATTTCGCACTTAGGGCCACAATTTGGAATAGCTGATGGTATTGCTTTAGGTAATTTACTAAAAGATAACAAACAGGTATGTGCTGTTTTTACAGGTGATGGAGGAACAAGTGAAGGTGATATTCACGAGGCATTAAATGTAGCTTCTGTATGGAGTTTGCCAGTTCTCTTTTGCATTGAAAATAATGGATATGGTTTATCTACTCCTGTTAGCGAGCAGTTTAATTGTGAACATTTAGCCGATAGAGGTAAAGGATATGGAATGGAAAGTCATATTATTGATGGGAATAATATTTTAGAGGTTTATACCAAAATACAAGCTTTAGTTGAAGATATTCGTATAAATCCACGTCCGGTATTACTAGAGTTTAAAACCTTTAGAATGCGTGGACATGAAGAAGCAAGTGGTACAAAATATGTACCTCAAGATTTAATAGATGCTTGGGCAATAAAGGATCCGATAGAAAATTTTAAATCTTATTTAGAAACAGAAGGTGTTTTAAATGACACTATTGAAACAACGCTAAGAGAACAATTTAAGCAAGAAATTAATGATAATTTAAAGCTTGCTTTTGAAGAGTCTGATATTGAAGTCGATTTAAGTAAAGAGTTAGGTGATGTGTTTCAATCACACGAATATCAGCATATTGAAAAAAACGAAAGTGTAAAAAACATTCGTCTAGTAGATGCTATTTCAGAAGGGTTAAAACAGTCCATGGAAAAACATAATGACTTAGTTATTATGGGGCAAGATGTGGCTGAATATGGTGGTGTTTTTAAAATAACAGATGGCTTTGTGGAAGCTTTTGGAAAAGATAGAGTTCGTAATACGCCAATTTGCGAGTCTGCAATAATTTCCGCAGCCTATGGATTGTCTGTTAGTGGTATTAAATCGGTTATGGAAATGCAATTTGCTGATTTTGTGTCTTCAGGATTTAATCCAATAGTTAACTTATTAGCAAAATCGCATTATAGATGGGGTCAAAATGCCGATGTCGTAGTTAGAATGCCTTGTGGCGCGGGAGTGGGAGCAGGACCATTTCATTCACAAACTAATGAAGCTTGGTTTACCACTGTTCCGGGTTTAAAAGTAGTTTACCCTGCATTTCCTGCAGACGCAAAGGGCTTGTTAGCATCAGCAATTAACGATCCAAATCCGGTAATGTTTTTTGAACATAAAGCTATTTATAGAAGTGTGTATCAGGATGTACCAACGGATTACTATACTATTCCGTTAGGAAAAGCGTGTGTTTTAAAAGAAGGTGCTGATATTAGTATTATTACTTTTGGAGCAGGAGTACATTGGGCTTTAGAAACATTAGAAAAGAATCCAGATATTTCGGCGGATTTAATTGATTTACGCACTTTAGCTCCATTAGATAGGGAAGCAATATTTTCCTCAGTAAGAAAGACAGGAAAAGCAATTATTTTACAAGAAGATAATGAATTCGGAGCTTTTGGTTCTGACTTATCGGCATTGATCATGGAAAATTGTTTTGAAGCTTTGGACGGTCCAGTAAGGCGGGTATCAAGTATAGAAACACCAATACCATTCTTACCTACTTTAGAAAAGCAATACTTAGCAAAGGATAGGTTTGAAGAAGAATTAAAGAAATTATTAAATTATTAAATTAAAGTTATGATAAAAAAAACAATTGCATTACTACTCTTTTTTGTAATGTTTTCTAACATTACAAGGGCTCAAATTAGCATTGGACCTAGACATATAGGTAAACAAAAAAAGTTTTCTGATGATGAGTTTAAAAAGTTTAAAAAAACAAAAACAGTATTTATTCTTTCAGATATAATTGATAAAGATACTTATTTTGAAATATTAGATAGCTCATGGACAGTTACACCATATGAATTAGTTCATGTAACAAATTTTGACAAGAAAAAATTTCCTGAGGATGAATATTCTTATGTAGAGTTAAAAGGTTATGTGAGAAGTAAAACAATGAAGTCTGGAGCTACAGTAAATTACTTACACATTTTTTTAGATATTATGATGTATGATGCTAAAAACTTAAAGAAAGAGTTATTAAAAAATAAAGGGGCTAAAAAGAAAAAAATTGACAAAATATATAGACAAAATAGAATGACTATTGGTAGAGTTGAACTTTTTCCAACAGATGTTTTTATTCATAAAGCCATAAGTGGTGAAACTGATGATATTATTAAATCTATCTATTTTGAAGATGTTTTTTATACATATGAGCCAGGTTTTTTGAAAAATATATTTCAAAAAGTAAACGATCAAATAAAAAAAGAGGAAACATATTGGATGTATGGAAGTGATTATACAAGTGAATTAAAAAAACTCAAGAGCAAAACACTTTACATACCTTCTTATCATACCATAAAGTATAATGCATTCAAAGCTACAGATAAGGATAAAAAAGCTAGTGATACTAAAAAACTATATGACACGTATAACTACAAGTATGTAATTCAAGATGATGATGAGTTAAATGAACGAATACTTAAAGGTGAAGAGTTTTATTATTTAAGATATACTAGAGTTAACTCTCAAAAGTTTATTCATATTGTAAATTCAAAAACAGGAGAAATAATTTATAGAGATTATGCTGCTGGTTTTTCATATAATATTAAAGCAAAACATATTAAAAATATAAACCAGAAAATTAAAAAAGCGTTAAAGAGGTAAGACTTATCTTTAACTTAAAACACGATAGATAGAATAATATTATTTTATTAATAAGAGTTAAAAACTCATGAAAATAAAAGCTGTAATAATTTTACAGCTTTTATTTTTGTATATTTATTGCTTGAAATTTTTAGTAACCATATTCGCTTTTATAATACTTGTGCCACCTGCTCAAGTACATGTTGATGTGATAGCTTTTGATGCTGTTGAATTACATGCAGATGAAGACTATTATAATGAAGCGCATCAAGCCAATCATCATGGGCATGAAAATGACACTGAAAACGACACAAAACATCATCATCACTGTACAATACTTGGTATAACGTACGCCATTATTAATAGTACCAATAGTTATACTTTTTTTAGAATTACAAAACAAAAACAACTTATCATAAGCTATGATAAGTTTCATGAAAACAGCTATTTAAACAACCTTTTTCAACCTCCTCAACTGTCTTAATTGAATAGTTATCATTTTTCTATATATCGAAAAGTGGAACTTTTAAGCTTCTTTAAATACTGAAGCTAACTAATTTTCAATTGATTTCAATCAAAAACAGATAAAACATTAGACCTTATAGTAGTCAATTAAGGGGTTTTTAATACTGTTTTTCAACAAAAAACACATGATTAATAAACTTATTGAGTTTTCAATCAATAACAAATTTGTTATTGCATTGTTTACACTAGCACTTATTGTTGGTGGAATTTATAGTGCTAAACAAATTCCTGTAGATGCTGTACCGGACATTACTAACAATCAAGTACAAATAATAACCCAAGCACCAAACTTAGGAACAGAGGATATAGAACAATTTGTTACTTATCCTGTTGAAGTAGCTGTTGCTAACTTACCAGAAGTGACAGAAATCCGTTCCATATCTCGTTTCGGGATTTCCGTAGTGACCATTGTTTTTAGCGACGATATAGATACGTATTTACCTCGACAATTAGTATCCGAAAAATTAACAGAAATAAAAGCTAATATCCCGGAAGGGTTTGGAACTCCTTTTATGGGGCCTATTTCTACGGGGTTAGGAGAAATTTATCAATACACATTAGAAGTAACTCCAGAATTTAAAAACAAATACGACGCTACCGAACTACGAACCATTCAGGATTGGATTATCCGCCGACAAATGGCAATGGTACCAGGGGTAGTTGAAGTAAATGCTTTTGGCGGTAATGTAAAGCAATATGAAGTAAGTATTGATCAGAATGAATTAAAAGCTATTGAACTAAGTATTAGCGATGTATATGAAGCACTTGAAAACAACAATCAAAATACCGGTGGGGCTTATATAGAAAAAAACCATCAAGCAAATTTTATACGTGGAGAAGGCTTAGCACGAAGTTTGGACGATATTAAAGACATTGTTGTTGCAAACAAAGGTGGTATACCGATTACTGTTAAGGATATTGGAACAGTACAATTTGGAACAGCTACTCGTTATGGAGCTCTTACTAAAAATGGAGAAGGCGAAGCTGTTGGAGGAATGATTTTAATGTTAAAGGGAGCTAGTACTGATGAAGTAATTAAAAATGTAACCAAAAGGGTTGCTGAAATTCAGAAATCATTACCTGAAGGAGTAACTATTAAACCTTTTTTAGACCGGAGTAAGCTAATTGCAAATACTACTTCAACGGTTAAAACTAACTTAGTGGAAGGAGCACTTATCGTTATTTTTATTTTAGTTTTTTTCTTAGGGAATTGGAGAGGTGGATTAATAGTCGCTTCAACAATACCGTTATCCTTATTATTCGCGTTTATATTGATGAATGCTTTCGGAGTATGGGCAAACTTAATGAGTTTAGGAGCAATTGATTTTGGAATCATTGTTGATGGCGCCGTAATTATAGTAGAGAGTACGGTGTTTATGATTTATCAACGGATGAAAAAGTCAGAAACTATTACTACAAGCGATAGAGATGAAATCACATATAAAGCTTCATCAAAAATGATGAACACTGCTTTTTTCGGGCAATTTATCATCTTAATCGTGTTTTTACCAATTCTGGCGTTAGAAGGAATTGAAGGTAAAATGTTTATTCCAATGGCATTAACTTTTATTTTTGCTATGATTGGGGCTATGGTATTGTGTTTAACCTATGTACCTATGATTACTTCGGTGTTTTTAAAAGCACCAAAAACGAATAAAAAATATTGGGGAGATAAACTTATTATTTGGTTAGAAGATAAATACGCGACTATTTTAGTAAGCGTATTATCCAAAGGAAAAATCATAATCATTATATCTGTAGTATTATTAGGGGTATCGGGGTGCCTGTTTTCAAAAATGGGAGGAGAATTTATTCCTCAGTTAGATGAAGGAGATTTAGCTTTTCATGCCATATTAAAACCAGGGAGTTCATTGTCAGAATCTATTGCTACAACTACAAAAATTGAGAAAATTGTAAAAGATGAGTTTCCAGAAGTAATCGATATTATTAGTAGAATAGGAGTGGCAGATGTACCTACGGATCCTATGCCGATGGATATTGCTGATGTATTTGTAATTCTTAAACCTAAAAGTGAATGGACTCGAGGTATTTCGAAAGATGAATTGATATCATCAATGAAATTAGCAGTAGAACATGTCCCAGGAGTCAATTTTGAATTTACCCAACCTATTGAAATGCGCTTTAATGAATTGATCACAGGTGTGCGTGAAGATATTGCAGTAAAACTTTATGGAGATGATTTAACTATTTTGGCGGAAAAAGCAGAAGAAATAGGAAAAATTGTTGCTACCGTTGACGGAGTAGCCGATATGAAAGTAGAAGCAATTTCAGGACAACCACAAATCACAATTAAATACAACCGAAGAAAGTTAGCGCAATATGGATTACAAATAAATGAACTAAATAAGCTTATTGAAACTGCTTTTGCTGGTGTTGTTGCTGGAACTATTTTCGAAGGAGAAAAAAGGTTTGATTTGGTTGTTCGTCTTAAAGCATCGCTAAGGAAAGATTTAAGTAATGTAAAAAACCTATTTGTAACATTACCTAGTGGAACACAAATTCCGTTAAAGGAGGTTGCTAGTATTAGTTATAAGCCTGGTCCGATGCAGATAAGTAGAGACAATACAAACAGGAGAACCTATGTAGGTATTAATGTTCGTGGTCGTGATATAAAATCTTTGGTAGAAGAAATTCAACAAAAAATTGAAGCTAAAGTGGAATTACCTTCAGGATATTATGTTCGCTATGGAGGTGCTTTCGAAAATTTAAAACGTGCTACAGGAAAATTAAAAACAGTAGTTCCAATAGCCTTAGGATTGATATTTGTACTGATTTTTTTAGCTTTAAAATCATTTAAACAAACAATTATGATTTATATGGCAATTCCGTTAGCAACAATTGGTGGTGTATTTTCATTAGTATTGCGTGATATGCCATTTAGTATTTCGGCTGGAATCGGATTTATTGTACTGTTTGGAGTTGCTGTTTTAAACGGTTTGGTATTAATTAGTGGTTTTAACGAATTGAAAGAAGAAGGTATTACAGATGTAAATGAACGTATTAAATTAGGGACTAGAAGACGTATTAGACCAATTTTATTAACGGCATTAACGGATATGTTAGGATTTCTACCAATGGCATTATCAACATCCTCTGGAGCAGAAGTACAGCAACCACTAGCAACTGTAGTTATTGGTGGCTTATTAACGTCTACTTTATTAACCTTGTTTGTAATTCCTATTTTGTATAAATGGATGGAAAAAATGGAAGCCAATAATTTGAAACCGCAGATTCCTAAACAAGCTATCGCAACAGTGTTACTACTTTTCGGAATAGGAGTCGCTCAAGCGCAGCAAACAGTTACAATGAATGAAGCTGTTGCAATGGGTATAGAAAATCACCCAACTATGAAAGCTGCTGAGTTAGGCGTTGAAAAAGCAAAAGTATTGAAAGGAAGTGCGTGGGATTTAGGAAATACACAACTATTTACTGGGGCAGATGAAGTTGGTAATAATAACATCTCTACCTATACAACTATAGGGATTGGTCAAACTAATATGGACATTTTCGGCATTTCTTCAAAAAACAAATTGAGTACGGCCGTCATTAAAGTAGCTGAATCAACTGTGGAATTAACTTCGTTAGAGTTAAAGCAACAGATTAAGTTGTTGTGGATAAAAGCCTATATATCAAAACGTTTATATGAATCCTATATTGAAATTGATTCTGTTTATTCAGGATTAAATAAAGCACTTGACTTGCGCTATGAAACCGAACTGATTTCTAAATTAGAACACAGTCTTACTACTAATAAAGGAAATTTAATACACTTGAAAACTGCTCAAGCATACACTAATTATCAAATAGCATTGCAGGAATTAAACAAATGGTTATTGACTGATGAACCGTTTGATGTAAGTGAACTAAATTTGGAAAGTTTTGATACAGATTACAAATCAAGCAAAACAGAATTGAGTAATCATCCATTACAATTGCATTGGGACAATCAATTAGCAGAAGCAACTGCGCAAAAGAAAGTAGCAAACTCACAGTTTTTACCTAAAATTTCAGGACAATATGGTTTTCAGAAAATAGGAGGGCAGACAGGTTTTAATAGTTATCAAGTAGGAATACAGTTTCCTTTGGTATTCATGAAAACAAAAGCTAAAGTTAAAGCAGCAAAAATAAATGAACAATTAATTACCCAAGAAAATAAAGCAAAGGCCATTGAGTTATCCAATAACTATAATAAATTGTTAGCAGCATTTTTACAATCAAAAGAAAATTGGAACTATTATAAAAATCAAGCTTTGCCATTAGCCGTTGAACAACGAAATGGAGCTGTGTTATTGTATAAGGAAGGCGCTATAGATTATCTTTCATTTTTACAGAATATGAAATCAGCTATTGAGTTAGAAGTCAAAACATGGAATGTTTTAGAACAATATATGTCATATAAAATACAATTAGAGTATTTCTTAAATACCAAATAAACATTAAAGATGAAAAAAGGAACAATATATTTAACAAGCGTAGTACTGGTGTTATTGCTATTAAGTAGCTGTAAACACGATACAGCTGACGGGCATAAGCATGATACCGAAGGAAATCATGTGGAGCAACCAATTGGAAGCAAAGCACATGAGAATAATAAAGATCATGGAACTCCGAATAAAGTTGAAAGTGATAACCACGGAGAACATGAAGAAGAAGTGAAATTAACTCAAAAGCAAATTGATATTTTAGGAATAACAATTGATCAACTGTCTGAACAAAATTTAGGAGGTTTTATAGAAGTGAATGGTAAATTAGGTGTTCCTCCACAAAACGAAGCTATTGTAACCAGTATTTTGGGAGCTAACATTAACATAATAAAAGCTGTAGAAGGCGATAAAGTTAAAAAAGGGCAAGTTTTGGCTTATATCAGTCATCCATCTATAATCACCATGCAAACTAATTATTTACAAACGTATAACAAGCTTACTTTTCTGGAGCAAGATTATAAGCGTCAAAAGAAATTATATGAAGCTAATGTAGGCTCTGGTCGTGATTATCAATTAGCACAATCAGCATATTCAAGTGCAACAGGGTTAACTAAAGGTTTAGCAAGCCAGTTAGCCTTATTAGGAATTTCGGCTCAGCGTGTACGCAATGGCACAATTTCTCAAGTAGCTCCTATACGAAGTCCGATAAATGGTTTTATTGAAAAAGTTAAAATTAAAACAGGTCAATATGTCCAACCACAAACGGCTTTATTTGAGGTAGTTAATACAGATCATATCCATGCTGATTTAATGGTGTTTGAAAAGGATATTAGCAAAGTTAAAAATGGGCAAACTGTTCAGTTTACCATTGAATCTATAGGAAGTAAAGAATTAACTGCTAAAATTTACTCCGTAGGGAAGTCGTTTGAAGAAGGACCAAAAGCGCTACATGTGCATGCTGAGATAGAGAATAAAGATAAAAATCTCATTCCTGGAATGTATGTGAATGCACGCATTATAACTAAAAATACGTTGATGCAAGCCTTACCAGAAGATGCTATATTTCAGGAAGGTGAACAGTACTTTGTATTTACTGCAGAGAAAGAAGCTGATGGTTCTTGGGGGTTTATTCCTAAAGAAGTGTTGATTAAAAATACAAGTAATGGCTTTACAGCATTCGATTTTGTGAGTCCGATAGAAAAAGGAGTTTTAGTTGCTCAAAGTGGCGCTTATTATTTAATGGCAGAATTGAAAAAAAGTGAAGTTGAACATACTCATTAAATTCTCTTAAACCAATTAAATTTCAAGGTGCTCATAAGTGAATTGAATTATTTTAGATTTAGTTGAGTTAAAAAAATATCAGCATAGCCTTAGTTACGGTTATCTTTTTAAGCGAAAAATAAATTTTAAAGGCATGTGCCCAACTTATTGGGTAAACTATTTAATTGTGCATGTTGAATTTTAATTGGTATTAGTCATATTAAAAGCTTTATATCCATTATTTTAAGAATATAAAGCTTTTGATATTTAAGTAATTGTCTAAATTACTTAGATGTAATTTGTTTTCCTAACAATACCTACCTAAACAATTACTTAAAGAAACCCACCTTAATTAACTGTAAACCAACACGTTTTGTGTGTTTTTATTTGTGCTAGAACATTTACGTAAAATTGAATAAGAAAAACTAGAATTTTGTAGCACAAAGTTTTTATATTGAAAGAGTACTATAAGTATTCTTATCAGCGTTAAAATATCTGAAATTATGTTTCTATTTTTGGGCAACTGATTAATTAACACTAACTTGTTGAATTAAGGCTGTTTAGATCGTTTTTATTAGATGTTTAATCACGAACAAAATTTGAATTATTACTACATTATATAGCCGTTATTATTTATTAATATTCCCATATATGAAAAGTACAATTACTAGCCTATTCCTATTATTAAATGTAAGTTTAATCTTCGGACAAGTATATCCATTTCCAAATCATACCACTTACGCACCTCATATAAAACCAAATACTTATAACCAAACACAATTGGATAATCACACTAAATTATTTTATGATGATTGGAAATTTAGATTTTTTAAAAACGATTGTGGAAATACGAATGAATATTATGTGTATGGAGGGCCAAATAACTCTAAAAACGTATCAGAGGGTCAAGGTTACGGTATGATGATAGCTGCATATTTTGCAGGACATGATCCAGATGCACAAATGTATTTTGATGGTTTATACCGATTTTATAAATCACATCCAAGTATGATTAATAGCGCTTTAATGGATTGGCAACAAGTAGATTGTAATGACTTGCCAAATGCAAGTGATGACTCAGCAAGTGATGGAGATATAGATATTGCTTTTGGGCTTTTATTAGCTAACTCACAATGGGGAAGCGACGGGGCAATTAATTATTTAGCAGAAGCTCAAACAATTCTTGCTGCAATTATGCAAGATGAAATCAACCCAAATACATGGACTGTTAAGCTTGGTGACTGGAGTGGCCCAACAAGTACTCGTTATTACGGAACAAGACCTTCGGATTTTATCACAGATCATTTTAGAGCATTTTCTTGCTATGATAGTAATTGGGATAATGTAATAAATATTTGTTATACTTTAGTTGAAGATATGCAAACAAATTTTAGCGCAACTACTGGTTTAATTCCTGATTTTATAGTTGATGTAAACACAGCAAATCCAAATCCTGCTCCGCAAAATTATTTAGAAAGTACTACTGATGGCCAGTATTCCTATAATTCTTGTAGAGTTCCTTGGCGTTTAGGAACGGATTATTTACTTAGTGGAGAACTCAGAGCAAAGACAGCAGTTAATAAAATAAACACTTGGTTACTATCAGCAACAGGAGGTAGTATAAATACTATTTCTGATGGATATGATTTAGACGGAACGCCTCATGATGACAGCTGGAGAACCTCTACATTTGTAGCTCCTTTTGCTGTTGGTGCTATGTTGAACCCCTTAAATCAAGATTGGTTAAATAGCTTATATGGATACATACAAGGCAGAGATATCTCACAAGGAGGTTATTACCAAAACACTATAAAATTGCTATCAATGCTAGTTATATCAGGAAACTACTGGTTGCCAAGCTGTAATTCCTTAGATGTAAATAATTTTAGTTCGAATAAGGAATTTGTAATTTTCCCTAATCCATCAAAAGGTAATATCATTTTAGACATTAAATTAGTAAATGAAAATGTTACTTATAAAATAGTAGATATTAATGGAAAGATATTAATGACTGCTGTTTTGTCAAACAATCGTAATGATATTAATATTTCTTCTTTAGAAACAGGAATGTATTTTATTTCTATTACCATAAATAATAAAACAATCACAAGAAAAATAATAAAAGAATAACGAATACAATTAAGTATAGGACTGAATGTGGATTACCTAGTAATTTTATTTCACACCTCCCATTTAAATTGTTCAAACATGTAACTCCAATTATTAGGGAAATTAGCTATAATTGATAGCTTTTTATTTGTAAAAGGATGAATAAAATCTAATTGCTTAGCGTGTAAAAATAAATTGGAACAATCAAACTCTGATTCGAACATTCTATTATGAAACCGATCGCCATATTTGGGATCTCCAATTAAAGGGTGTGCAATTTTATTTAAATGAATTCGCAATTGATGTAACCGACCTGTTTTAGGCGTTAATTGCACTAAACTATAGCGTGAATTATCATAAGGATGTACCGGAATGTTTAATTCAACGGTTTCAATACATTTAAAATAGGTGAGTGCCTCTTTATGTATATTAGCATCTCTTCCTTTAACAGGGGTGTCTATTTTTCCTAATTCAGCGATATGCCCACGAACGATTCCATAATATATTTTCTGAATCTGATTATTGACAAACAAGGCTTGAAAGGGAGCAACAAATTCTTTTTTCTTTGCAAATAATATAATCCCTGAGGTTTTTCTGTCCAACCGATGAATAGGATAGAAGGGAAGCTGATATACATCAAATAACAATTGTATCAACGATTTTTCATCTGATTGATTCCGAGCCATACTAGAATGATGTACTAAAACATTATTAGGTTTTAGTACTGCAAGTATATATTCGTCTTCATAACAAATTGCTAACATCTATTTTTGATGTTTTATAAATTGAAATAATACAAAAGAAGTACATCCGCAGAGCGCAAAACCAATAAACATAGGCAGGGCAGTAGTACTGATAAAACTCCCTATAAAAACTCCAAGAGGAACAGAAAAAAGAGTCGCTACAAAACCTGTAATTGCAGCGCCAATACCAGCAATATGACCAATTGGCTGCATCATTAAGGCTCGAAGATTCCCAAATATAAAGCCGAGAAAGAAAAATTGCATTCCAAAAAAGGATAGTAATATCCACACGGATGGATTTTCAGTATTGTAAAACAGGATAACATATAGGCATGAAACTAGTGAAAAACCTAGTAAAGCCAATTGCAATAATTTTTTCATACCAAGTTTCATTACCAATTGTCCGTTAATAAAAGTAGCTCCACCAACGGTTAATGCTAAAGAAGCAAAAATATATGGAAACTCATCAACATAACCATATTGTAATTGAAATACTTGTTGCGAACTGCTTAAATACACCATAAATGAACCTGTAATTAAAGCAGATATTGCAGTACAAATGGCAGTTTGTTTAAAGGAAAAAGTTTCTTTTGTCCCTTTTACAAAAACATTAAATGTAAACGGAATTCTATTTGCTAAAGCGAGTGTTTCTGGCTGTCGTAATGCAAACCAAATACCAACAATAATAACAAATATTATTTGAGAATAAAAAATTGTTTGCCAAGAGTAAATGTCCAGTATAAGTTTTCCAAAAGCAGGAGCAATTGTTGGCACAATAATGAATATAACGGTAACAAATGACATTATTTTAGCCATATAATCACCTTCATACGTATCGCGTATCATAGATATACTAACGGTTCTTGGAGCTGACAAAGTAATTCCTTGTAAAATTCTACCGAGAATCATCATTTCTAATGATTCAGAAATAATGCATATAAAACTAGAGAGAATAAAAAGTAAAAAACCCACATAGATTACATTTTTTCGTCCAAAAGTATCTGATAAAGGGCCAAAAAATAATTGTCCAATTCCTAATCCAAGAAATATCATTGTGACCAATAACTGACCATCAGTTTCTTTTTGAAAACCAATAGACAACCCAATTTCCTGTAAGGCAGGTAATAAAGCATCAATAGATAAGGCAACCATTGCCATTAATGAAGCCATTAAAGCTATAAATTCTAACTGTGAACTAGATTTTTTTTGCATTCCGCAAATTTACTTTTTTTAAATATGAATCACGGCAGTGTAAGTTAATTATTTACATCAAGACTTTTGAATTAGCTTGCTAATTCAAAAGTCTATTTTACATAATATAAATTATAGTACAAATGTATTGTTTAGTTAATAAGAGTGGTTTATCCATTTGATAGCTATAATGTAGTATTATGTAAAATATCCCAGAAGCATTCGTTTTCATAAGAATAATTAGAACTTGGGTCATTAAACTAATAAGCGGTTTGCTTCGCAGAGTTTATAAAACATTTGTATCTATAATTAGCCGTTATGTAAAATAGCCGCTACCAAGCGCTCGATTGTTTTATAAAATCAAATTGCTCTTGCAATTTATTTTAAACACAATTATCCAACGCTTGCCAACGCCAAAATAAAAGCTAACCTTTTTGCTCTTATTAAAAATCGTGTATTCGATAAAATGTACGTGATAAAAATTTTAGACGATTCTCGTAAGCTTGCCACAAGAGTATAAAATTTAAGAAAAATAAATTTATATACACTTGTTAACTTTAGAACTTCAATTAAACCTTTTTTTCTTCTTTCATTATCTTTTGTCTTGAAACAAAAGAAAGAAAAATTCAAGGCTGCATAAACTTTTGGAAACAATTTACGGTTCATTCGCTATATTTTAGGAAACATTGTTACTCATTAACATTGCTTTGAAATCCCTTGTATAATTGAAAGTCTTAAGAAACTGTATTACTAAACCCCATAAAATATGGACGCTCTCTTCTCCTTATTGTTTTACCAAAATTTTATGAGGCCAAGTTTAACATCGAGATTCTATTTTACATAATAATATTATCTATGAAGGACAAATACCCTCATTTGTCATCCATTCAATAGCTTTAACAATTCTTTCTTTTTCAAATTTTGCTTTGTCTTTATGCCATAAATAGAACTTTTTAATAATCAATTCATTGTTTATTAATTCGTTATATTCTATAGCTTCTTTCCAGCATGCAAAAACCGTTGCTATTATTTCAACTTGGTCTGTTTTATATTTTCTAAATTTTTCTAATAAAAAATCTATATCAAATAATTGCTCTTCAAAATATCTCTCGAACCATTCCTTATGCTCTCCTACTCTATCTAAAGCTTTATATTTTGGATAATCTTTATGTGAATATTCAAACCATTTATTGACTTTAAACTGTTTGTCAATTGACCTCATTAAATTCGGATCATATGGACCCATTGCTTGTTTTAAAAAGTTAGTATGTAAACTCATACTTGTTGTATGCTGACATAAGTACATTAATTTTTGAAGTTTTAAGTGACCTAAAGTGTATTCACCTTGCAACTTATAAACAATTTCAGCAGCTAGTACAGTTCTTTTGTGATAATCAATTCGAGTAATTTTGGTATTACTCTGTTTTATATCTGATAGAATTTTTTTAGGATTAATTTTATCAACATTTCCTTCAAACTCATAATCTTCAAAAGCTTTATCAAATGCCTTCAGTTCTTCCGTATTTTCAGGAAAACCAAACCCAATAGCTCCAAATAAATTTTCAACTTTAGAATTCTCCATCAGAAAGTTCTTTTGTTAATTTCATTATTTCTATATATTTATTAATCTCATCGTTTGCCTCTTTCTTATATCCTCTAACAGTCGTTTGTTTCACTCCTCCCAAAAACTCTCGTAATTCTTCAAGAAGTTTTTTTGGCAGATTACAACCCATCCTTTCGTGTTGCTTGTAAGTCAAATAAACTGCTCTATGACTAGAAGAAAGCGATTCTATAGCTTTCAATCTGATTTGATCCTCAATGCTTAACTTAATATTTGGCAATGGAGGTAAATCCTTTATAATAGTTTGGCTACCATCATAAAAATGTCCTCTTTCTTTTCTTTGCTGTAATCTGTAATAGTCAGTAAGCTCATTTTTTGCAATTCCATATAGGTATAATTTAAATGAGTCATCAATATTTGAAGCATTGGTTTTTTCAATTTTAAAATCTCCTTTAAGAGCATAATTTTTAAATGTTGATTCTGCAATCTGTTCTGCAACGTTAACATCATGTTTAAATCTTTTGCAATTTATTTCACACTTATTAAGTAAATCTTTTCTAAATCTATAACACAAGGTAAAAAACACTAAATCTCTTGTATTATCAGGCTGATTTCTATCTTGAAATGTTTTGATTAAGTCGTAAGTATTCTCATTTTCAAACTTTTTCCAATCGTCCATCAGTAGGTTTCAATTTGTATACGCAAAAGCGTTGGTAACGCTTTAACGTAATCATATCGAGCGCATAAGCGTAAATCTAGGTAATAATTTTAAAACCAAAAAAGAAAATGGCAACAAATAAACCAGTTGGAGACAACGCAAGAATTGGAGCAGTAAAACAACGCTCTCAAGTACTAAACCCTAAAACAAATCTTTATGTAAAACGAGATACAGAAACTGGAAAATTTATGGACGTAAAAACATCTGGAGGTAAATTTAAAGGAGTTAGAAAAGAAAAATAATTTTAAATAAAAAAGTATGATTAAAAAATTACAATTGAATTCTCAATTATATCCAGCAGATGTAATTGTAGCAAAAAAAAGAAATGGATTAGGTAGAATACTTAATCATTATGTTGTTTATGTAGGAAACGAAACATTTATAGGAAACCTCCAAGATGGTGTTAAAGTTTTATCTGAATCAGAATTATCTGATTTATTAGTAGACTATGATTAAAGAAGGAAAACTAATTGGAGGTGGAAAAATTAAACCAGAAGGTTGTAAAAATACTTATGATGTGATTTTTGTTTATGACCCAAATAAAAAAGGTAGAAAAGAAAACATTTACATTAAGAGCAAGAAAATAAAGTTTGGATTAGTACCTCATTTATATAACGATAATAGTCTTTGCTTGTATCATCCAAATGATTTGTCTCCATATATGCAATTTAATTTTGTAGATACAATTCCTTGGATTTCAAAATGGCTTGTTACGTATGAGTTGTGGTTAAAATATGGAGTTTGGTTGGATAAAGAATACAAACATTAAATAAAAAATATCATTAAAGACTTTACATTTCTACTTATTAAAGTATATTTATAAGTAGTAAGATCTTTTCATAGACCTTGATTTAGGGTTATTAGTAATTAGGTCACTAGTTGCAAGTGTTATCAGCTATTTAGTAGAATTATTAATAAAATTAAAAAGCAATATTATGAGAACATATGTAATTACATTATTCAAGTCGTTTATTGTGCAAACAGTTTTATTTGCATTAACCTGTTTAATTCAGTTTGTCGGAGGAGAGCCCAACTTCCTTTCCGCCTGATGCTCCCGAGTTAATTGGTGACTTTACTACCTAAATCAAACTATGTTTAAAAGGGAAAAGGGAGGTTCGACTCCTCCGTCAGGCCCTAAAAACCAGCTGTAAAAAGTTGGTTTTTTTTATGAATAAGATTTTACAATATTTTTAGATTATTTATCCATTCCACACACATTACGCTTCCCTCCTACGTCGTCGCATAAAAAGTGTTCCATTAACATTGCAGAAGAAACTTTTAGAATAAATTTTTTCAAGAAACTGTAGTAACAACTTTCGCTTTTAGCCAAAGCTCAAGTTACATAACGCAGAACATTATAACGCGTTTTCATTATAATACAACATTATGTATAAATTGCTTTAACGAGTAATAATTGATAATTATTGTATTGTCAAAATTAATTATAAGTATTTATTATAATCCATACTTTGGCTAAGTACATGAATTACAAGAATACCAACAGTTGTGTTTAGATAAAATATTGTGTGTGATTTGTATGAAAATCGTTTTAGTGATTGTGAAAATTCGGATGCATCACGCCCAAGATTAGTATTTTCAGCTAAGGATTGTAAAATATCATGTATTCCGTAGAAATACTTTTGAGCTTGAATAATTCCAAATGTTTCAATTCCATATTCAAACATGTTAGCAATGTCAGATTCACTTTTTCCAGAAAGTTTATAAACGCCCATCAGCTCGCATACGGTTTTCAACTTCATTCATAATATCTGGAATAGTTTTTTCACTAACACCGCTATCTAATCCCGTTTGTATTGCAGATTTCAACGTATTAAATTTCCCTTTTTTAGCTTGATCACACCTAACTAAGTCTCTTAAATATTCACTATCATTTGTATACTCTCCAGCGCTAATTTGAGCTTTTATCCAATTATCTTGTTGCTGTGTAAAAGTTACTGTTTTTCTAATTGTTCCCATAATTACATTTTTACAAATGATTAAATCATCATACTATTGGTGTAATATACTGCTTTTTAAGTATAAATAAAAGTATTTTATAAAAATCTTCAAAGGGCGAAAAAACACAAAACAATAGGTCAATTTCAGTACACCACTCACCTACCTGTCCTGAGCTTGTCCAAGGGTTATTTTAGCTCAAATCGACTTTAGGAAATTCATGAATTCATTGGAAAAAATATAGCGTAAAAGAATAAAATTCTATGAGGTCGTTTAAAAAATATACTATTCATAGTAAATTCGAGTATTTTTATTCTAAAACAAGACCAATACAGCATCTAAAACAATCAGATTAGTCATAAATTTAATATCATATTAGAATACTATTTTACCGCTTGTAAACTGTCTATTAATTTCACGGAATTCGATTCAATAATAGGGTGTAATAATTCCTCCATTAATTCTTCGTCCTTTAATAGGGTTTCTATTTGTTTTGGCGATAAGTCTTTTCGTTCTCTATGAAATACCTTAAATATCATTTCGTTATAAAAGGGAACAAACTCTGCATTATCATCACACACGTCATTATTGTCTAAACATAATAGTGTTTTAATATCTTCAAGGTTATAATCGTCTTTTTTACTTAAATAAACCAAAAAAGTCATATCACAAGGGGTACATGGTAAACTACTATTAACAGTAGTTACTACTACTGGAATTTTATATGCTTGTTCTGCATATTCTTTACGATATGTTTTTTGCATTAAAACCCGAATACTATCAAGGGTAGTTCCTTTTTTATGAAGTTGTTTTTTTATTGGTTCTTTTAGTACAGAATCCTTCAAAACTTCAGACGAAGTACTTATAATTAATTGCTGTTCCGTTACTTTTTTACACCCAACAAACAATAGCAATGCTGCCGTTAATATTATAAATAATTTATTCATAAAGTTGCGTTATTTGTTCAATAAATTGCTTGCGCTTTTTTTCATTTGCTCTGTAAATGTAAATTACACCAGTAGCCGTTCCTTTTGTTTTAAAACTGAAATTAAAATGTTTCCAAAACGCATCAACCTCTTTAGGATGAATTGTAATACAGCCCATAGACCCCCTGCTATTAAAATTACCATTATCTGAAAAACCAGCATGCACATTGGCATACACTACCTTTGAAGGTGCTTTAAACCATGAAAAGCCATTGACACTCCGTTTTTCTTGTCTATTAATTAAGTTTAAGCCTTTTACAGTACCACCTTTATGTCCGTATGTATTGTTAAACAAATGAATACCTGTTAGTAATGTACTTGGCTTATCAGATCCTTTAGGGATTTCTTTAGCATTAGGAAAACTACTACCTTTAAATGGTCCAAAAACCTGCTGTTTAGTGTTATCTACTACGTACACACTGGCGGTATACGTAGTTCCTTTTTTACCTGTGGCTTTGGGTAAACTTTCCTGGTCAATAATATAGACCTCTAAAGGAGGTAGCTTCGTGTTTTTATCTTCTGATGTTTTACTTCCAAAAGAAAGGATACTTAATAGTATCAAATATATTTTAGTCATATTCTATTATTATTTAAATATTGAAACTCCAACCTCACTCAAATAGCACCCTGAAAAACACCTCTTAGTAAACTAATTTTTACTTTGATTTTTAGACTTGTTATATTATAATTTCATAATATAACATAAAGCATAATATGGCGGACGATTTTCGTGAGATTGATTACCACCGGTATAGTTAATAGTAATACCGGTTTTATTTTCACCTGTTCTTTCTTGCTTTAAACCTTTATTAGTATTTGTACTACCAGAAGATCTTTCAACAGTTTCATTCATATTATAATATATATGATTATGTCCAGGATCAGTAATATCATGATTATGCTTAGGCATTTGTACTTCTGTTAAAGTTACTTTTTCTTCTCCTCCAGTATCTCCAATAGAATATTTTTTACCTGCACCTACAATAAATTTATTTCTCAAATCTGGAGCCCCCTTTGTACCATCACATATTACCCAACCATTAGGGATAATGCTTTCAATTTCTGAAGTTGGTTTCGAGTATTTTTTAACAATTTTTAGATTATTAGTAATAACATCATTTATTAAAAACTCGCCCCTACTAAACAATGTTAATTTATTATTGCCTTTTCCCCATTGAAAACCTGATATAATATCTCGATCTAAGTAATTAATATTTGTACTAAGGTGTACAATTTTCACTGTTTTTAAAAAATGTTTTTGCAGAGAATAGTAAAAGATATGGTCCCTACAAAAAACACCCAACCGAGTTTTTTCTTCAGTTTCTCCCGTAAATTTATTTGTTCTTTCATTTGTATAAAAGCAGGTATAGACTACTTTTTCAGTAGAAGGAATTTCTTTAAACAAACTGTTTATTTTAGAAGACTCACTTCTAAAAACATTATCAATAATGTTATATATAATATATATATTATCTTTAAATATATATATATCCTTGTTCGAGTAAGGAGATTCTAATATATGATCCATATTTCGAAACTCTTTAGGCCAATTAGGCCATATTTTTTCAATAGGAACAAAATTTTCGATATCTACTGTATCTGGAGTGCATTTAGCACAATACCCATTTTGAAAAACATATCCTGTAGATGAATCCAATTGAAAAGCAGATAAGGTAGTTTTTTCAATTGGACGATTACCTGCCCACATAACTATCGTTCTAGCAGGAACAAGATCATTTCCATCCTCTTGTAGTTTAGCTGAACTGTTAATACTTCCAGTTACCTCTAGTTTTCCAGCTACTTTTAATTGAATATCTGTATCAGCCCCTGTCCCAATTCCTATACTATTACCACTTATCGCTATGGGTGTTTTTAACAACTCTATGTATTTTTCATTGCCTTGCAAGTTTGGAAAATTTTCATAATCTACAAATACTTGGGCTCTGCCAGCATCTTGAGCAGTTACAAGATTCGTTATTTCAATTATAACCCCATCATTAGCTGCTATTTTTTTGTGTAGACCAAAAATTTTAAGCGAAGCTAGCTTTATACTAAACCTTACAGTACTGTTGCCAGCATCTTTAAAAGGATTGGCTTCCCCTAGCTCAGTTTCATTTCCTTTAATACGAGTTAAGCTTACTAATGCTTTGTTTAAATTATCTTTTGTTGCAACAGAATTCCAAGTATCTTCTTTTGGAAAATTAAGATGTATAACCGATTTTTCATTAAAATGAATGGCGCGGTCAGACTCATTCGCTATGCGTATAGAAATAGTATTGCCAGTTACTCCGTCATTTAGAAGCCTATTAACACCTACAAGCGAAATACTTAACGGACTAAATGTTAAAAAATGGTCAAGAATATTTACCTGTTGTAAACAGGTGCCAAAATACTTACGGGTGTCCGATTGTATGTTTTGGTGTATATAATCGTATGTAAGTGCAATTTTGCTAGAACGTACGTCGCCTAATGCCTTTTGATAAGCCACTCCAAATACTATTGCTTGCTCTTCTCCTAAGGTAATTCTACTGTTGCCTACATACAATAGGTCAAACACTTGAATGTCTTGCCCATCTTTATCTTTTAGAATCTTTGTTTCATATTTCCAATCTGTTAAAACAGTATTTGTAGGTACTTTTATCAAATCTAAATCAGGCACTTTTACTTCTATTGCATTCAACTTTACACTAAAAGTATTGGGTCTAAACGCTAGCCTAAAATGATAATTCCCTTTTTCTAGGCTTAAATTTGTTTCTTTCGAAACGGTAAGCTTTGAATGTGTAAGGTTTCTCACCTCCCAGTTCAGCTCAAAATGCTTTCTGTTATCCTCTATACTATTGGCTGCATCTAAATAAAGTAGGCTTTTTAGAGATTTTGGGTCGTATACCGAAAACTCTAAAGGAGACACATCCAAAAAAGGCAGTGCATTGGCACTCGTTTCTACGCTTTCAGCAAGCCTAGTATTTGTATCGTGAGCTTCAGGGTATATAGACAAATTAGAAAGGTAAAGAGGACATTTTCCATTATTTTGAATTAGCTTTTTTGTATTAACAAACACCCCATGCTCATTATTTATTTTTTCTCCTTCTAGAAATACTTCAACAGCTCCATTTTTAGATCTAATACATACATCTTTCCAATTTAAGAATGTTTTTTGCAATTCAACTTCTATTGTTTTATCTATCTTCAGAAAAGGCAACTCTAAATCAGGCGTTTCGTTCTCCACTTCTCCCCATTTAAGCCAAAAATAAAGCGTCCAATCTGTACTGGTATTCCAATCATTATTAAATGATATATTCGCTTTTATGCGATTGTTTTCGTTAACTAATACCACACAACTTCCAAAATCTTCATCAATTACAGTTTGTGCTCGATTGAAACTTAAACCAATTTCTGAAGAATCAACACCTCCACTCTGAGCAACATTTTCATCAGATCGTGAAGTTAAATTTGCTTTTAATTTTGGCTTATGCTCAATTACCTGATCGAGTAATGAGGTAAATAATGCTTTTTTTTTAGTCATCTGTTCTATTATTTCTTTGGGTTAAGTTTTAAATGTCCTACACGAATTATATTCGGAACAGATTCTATATCTGCCTTGTATTTAACTTCTTTTATTCGGGTTTCTGCTTCGCTAAGGAGTAAGGCTATTTGTTCTGTAACATTTTCTATTGATAGGGTTTCTGCTAAGTCTTTATACTTTTCATAATCGGTTACTTTTACTAGCTTATCTAATGTTAATATTCCACCTTTTTTATCATCACCCTTTGCAATACTATAGCGATTGCTGTTATTATTAAAATCTGCTTTTATCCATTTTTTACTTTTTAGTTCGTCCCATACCCTATCTTTATCTAAGCTAATTTGATTGGTATCCGTTGAATCAAACAAGGCATGAATATCTGCCATTTTTTTAAAGCGCTCTTCTTCTAGAAAACCTTCGGTATCAACTTCCTGTTTTTCACCTTTTTCATCTTTCCAAGTCCAAACCCATGTGCTTTCTGTTTTTGGATCTAATGGAAGTTCTAATTGATCTTTAGGAGTTAATACATGCATAGGTAGCGAAACGAATTCCATTTTTTTTAATACATCTTTATAGTACTGTTCTGGAATACGTTTTTCTATCACTGGCAATATACCTGTAGTAAGGTGTACTAAACCCAAAGGATCTACAAGCATGGTGTATAAGCTAGGCGTGTCATGAACACGTAATGTTAATTCTCCGGGTTGTGTTTCATTCAGAATTTTAAAATTTTCTGTATCAAAAGGTGTATTGCTCTCGTATTCGTCTTTTATAAAAGCAACCAGTCCGTCATTTAATTTATGAGTTCCTCCAATCAAAGAAGGAATCTTAACCTTGTCATAATTAGCCCTTGGGCGATCATAAAACAAGTGAATACCTTTATTGTGATTTCCCTTATTTGCCTTGTCGAAAAACAGGTCCAAAGCAAGTTGAAATGCCTCCCAGCTTTCATCTCTTACTTTTCCTCCTTTGAGTTCGATACCTACTGTGGCTTGTACAACAGCAAGCGGTTGCCCTGAAAGCAATCCATTAGATCTCATTTCTTTTGTTCCTTCAGGTTGAATCAGTTTGAGTGCATTATCTAGTTCTCTTTCTAATTTAGAAAACCCACCCTTTTGGATAATATCACGCAACAAAAGCGTAATTTTTTTAAGGTGTTTATTAGCTACATTAGTTGCTTCAAATTGTTCTAGTTCCGTTTTTTCATTTTCCGATAGCCAATCACTGCCTATAAACTGGCCCAACACTTTAGCTTCGGTGTCAAAAATCATGATACTATTATTGAACCTGTTGAGCATTACCCATCCGCAAATAGGATTATCCAATGTCTTTTTATTTTTCCATTCGTTAGTCTTTGTCAAAACTAATCCCTCATCTTCCCATCTGATAAAGGGTCTGGCAGGCTGAGCCAATCGAGGGAGTAGTTTTATTAAATTCGGATTGTTTTCCACTTTAAGCCGAGATGGAATAAAAACCTTTTTAGGTTTTACATCCGTTGTTCTTCCAAAAGAATCCATAAGCGAAAGATTAGCAATCTTCATACAACCAGCTCTAAAAGGGTGAAAAGTTTGCAAAACGTTTGGTACGATGCTTAAATCTTCAATTAATGGACTTATTTTTAGTGCTGAAAAATCTCTAAATTCAGCAAAGTTTACAGCATCTTCTATAGACAATTGTGTTGCCGATTTTCTTTGCAACAATCCGGCATTAAAACCTCCAATAGATTGAGAAAGAAACGCTGTTGTTTCTAATTGTTTTAAACATGAAATATAAAACCTAATTGTATCTTTTGTTTCTTTAACTACCTTTTTATCTTGCTCCAATTGAGCTGTAAAGTGTTCATGACACAATTGTCCTTCACTTGTTTCACTACTCAATTTGTATTGCTCCGATATAAATTTAGTTAACCTATCTTTTAAAATAGTACTAGAACTTGGTGCCATAAAAGTACGTCCAGAATATGCCATTCTAGCTGTAGATATTTTACCTTCCCCTTTTTTTAATTGCCAATCGGCAGTAGTGTTTTCTCCCGCATAAGGACTTTCATAAGTGTTTTTCAAAAACTCTTCAGAAAACCCGTGTTCTTTTACGCTTTTTCTGTTATGATTAGCCCCCTTAAAAGAAGTATAAAAACTAGTTTCCCAATCCAAAAAATATGGAGCCCAAGGTTGTTGCGTCCATTCATCAAAATTCGCTTTTCCTGAAATTTCAGAAAGTTGTTTTAATACATGACTTGGCCATGTACCTGGTTTTCCATTTTTATTAAGTGCAACAGTAAATACTTGTTCTGTATGATTCCCCGTCCAACCTTTCTTAGCTATTTTTCCTTCAACTAATACTTCAGGTTCCTTGGCTTCATAAAAAGAAGGCAACATTCGTTGAATTAATTTTAGTTTATAGCTTTTATGTTTTTCACTTTCGTTATAAAGGCTTAATAGCAAAGCCTCTTGTTGTGTTTTGTGTTTTGATTGAAGCAAAATCAGCGTACGTTTTTCTATTTTTAGTGGAAGGATACCTGTTTTATTTATAAATACTTTTAATTTTTCAACATCTGGCATTCGCGCACGCAATGTGTCTACCGGATAAATTGCTTGAGCATATTTATACCAATCTGAAAAAAGTTGTGTTTCCATTTCTGCTAACTGAAAATGAAGAGTGTCTAATGCCTTTTGGGTGTTATTAAACTCATACAAGTTTGCAGTTAACTCATTGGGAATTGTTATTTTTTCGTTGGCTGCTTTTTTAGACTCCAATGTCTCGATTGAAATTTCCCAAACAGAGCCACCGTACTCTTTTTGAAATTCACTAGCATGTCTTAATTCATTAAACCGCTGATCAAAATCATTTGATTGAGATTTTAATTGAGAGAACAATTGTAGTCCTTCTATTTTATGTTCTAAATCTTCAAGCTCAACCCCAGGTTTTATATTCTCCTTTTCTATTTTTTGTACTATTCTTGCGGCTAAGGTCTCAGGACCAGAAACGCCTACGCTGATAGCGCAATCTTCTTCTGTAAGGTTTAGGCTTGTATCACAATTTGGTGAAAAGCTTAGTTTAGAAAAACTTATCAAGCCTTTTATATTAGAAGACGTATTTTCTACTAGCTTAAAACCAAAATTTTCTTCAAAATCGTTTTGATCAAATTCTGTAATGGATTGAAAATACTTATTTATTGGATCTTCACGCTCGTTGTCATACCATCCTACGATTTCATAACTTACTTTTTTTAGAACATCTTCTGATGCTATATCAGGATCGAAAAAACCTAAAACACTATGGCAATTGGGATAATAAGTAGTGAAATTATTATTACCATAGCCCAATACTGTTAAGCCTTTCGTGTTGTCTTTTCCGTCTTTCAATACTTTTGAAGACTTAAAGTACTCCATATCAGAATACTGTTTTTGTAAAGCAATGTCAAAATCTTTATGCATTTCCGTAACACGTATTCTTTCTTTTTCTTTCCAAGCTTCTAAACCATAACAAATTCCCATGGAACGAAAGGGTGTACCAGTAGCATCAGGTTCATATGGTATGGTAACCGCTTTGGCTGAAGGTTTATCACTGCTTTTATACAAATAATCACTTTCTACTATCCACTGTTTTAGCTTACCATCTAGCTTTCTGCTTACCAACCAACGGTTCGGAATTTCCGGAAATTCAAATTCCTCATCTACTACCCTTCCTCGAATAGCAGGAACTGGCAATTCCCAATGTAGATGTAGTCCACGTTTTAATCGAAGATTCTTACTGCTAAATTCTTTTTGCATAATGGAATCTCCAGTATGCGGTTTGTCTGCATTGGTATCTTGTTGCAATAATTCATTGAAAAAAGGAGTCTCCGCAAAATTAGCTTCTTGATTTGCTACATACATGTCATGTGGAGCAAACAGCGCTTTGGTTTTTATGGGTATAACAATGTACTGATTCATAACTAGTTCGTTTTTAATATCCAATGAAAACCTTTGTCTAAATGATTTTTAACTACTTCGGTGGATTTCAGAGTTGTATTTTTTATAGTGCAAGTGTTCTTTTTACCTTTTACAAAATAGGACTTATTATTATTATTATTATTTGGGTTAAATGCCAAATGGCTAGCTCCAGGTGTTATTTTTACCTCAATTCGTTTAAGTGTGCCTTCAAATAAAAATAAAGAGGTAGAATTATTCAGTATACTTTTACGCAATAAGAGCAATCTATTTTTATCGTCATAAGCCTCAAAAACAATATCAGGATAGGATGAAACAATTTCTGAATGGAGCAAGAAACCTGAATAGCCATCTTTGTTTATTAGCTTTTGAAACGAAAATTCTTCACTACCGCCAGCATAAAGAGCTCCTTTTAATAAATAATTGATCCAATTATAATCTATTTGAAAAAAATTGATACTAGTCTCTGGTAAGTTTTTCCAATGCGGAATAATGTAATACAGAGGAACCTTTTCAAGGTTTATAAGTGTTTTTAGAAATTTTTCAATCTCTATTTTTCGTTGCTCTTGAAGGATCTCATCATTACTTGTGCTTTTAAAGCCAAGTATTTTACTCATCATTTCCTGTTTTCTATATGGTAACGACATCCTGCCCTTATATGTTTTCCAACTTGAAATGTTTTCTAAAAAATCTAAATCATTTATGCAATGAAATTGCCCTAATGAAAATGCAAGAGCGTACGTTAAATCATTTATTTTTTCGCCTTTATTAATAATAGCAGATGTTGAATCTGTTAATATATTAGCCCCTTTCCAATGCTCTACTTTCCCAGGAGACAAAGGACTTCTGTACCAAACAACTGCCTGTTCTTTGGCTTGAGGGGTAAACTTGATAGGAGAATACCCCTGATTCAGTAAAGCTGACAAATCTGATGATAAACCTTCTGTAGGTTTTAGTTCGTTTGGTCCACCGTAAGTATGTTTTGTTAAACTCTTTAATAAATCCAAACAGTGCCCTGTTGAGTTAGGATTGTATTCGCATTTAAATCCCCAAGAAAATAAACTGGTCAATTCTACTACATCTCCTGTTATTTTTTCTTCTAACGAAAGTAAATGTGCGTGATAAGGAATAGGCTGCCCTTCTTTATGTTCAGGGAGTCTATTAGCTACTACTACCGAAAATTGCTCTTTTTTATTGTTTCGTACATAACACAATTGTGAGCTTAAGTTTCCAGAAGGCTTCAATATATCAAATAACTCTTTTTTGATAGAAACAGTTGTTTTATTTATTTTTTCCTTTTTATTACCCTCTGCTTCTAGTTCTTTAGAAGATATAACAACATCTTTATTTTTTAATTCGTCTTCTGAAAAAAGAAACAATGCAATCCATGGAAATGAATTATTCTCCAGTTTCTTTAGACTTCTTTCCCAAGGAAAAGTAGCTTGTTTCAATACAATATGTGGAAAATAATTGCTAAAATCTGCTTGCGAACTTCTTGGAGGATATTGGGCATGTACCTCCTCTTCAGGTATAAAATACTGATAGCCGTTTACCTTAAATTTAAAAGTTTCTTTAAATTCATCGTTAGTGCTAATAGTAACCTTTTGCTTTAAAGTAACAGTATAATCTCCTTGCTCAAGAGCAGGTCTTTTATATGGGTAAATATTAATTTTTGTCATTATAACCAAGCTTTTAATTTTTGTTCATATCCATCTATCTTTTCAGGGCCAACTATGGTATTGAAATCATTTATATCTCTCCAAACAAGCTTATCTGGATCTACAGATTCATCTGGCTCTATTAGAAAGGATGTTAATTCTCCTTTTTCCTTTTCGATAGTAGTAAGTTTGAATGCCATTGTAAGATCCTTTACTAAAGGATCATGACTGATATTTGCTTTCAAATTCCCACTCCAAAGGGCGGCAGGAGCATTACTTGTAATAGGAACAATATTGAATAACGGTTCTACTATTTTCCCGTTTAAAAGAGTTACTATATCTAACTCAGAAGTGACATCCTTTTTCCCCATTGGGCTTATACCAAAAGACTTGTATTTATGATTTGTAGTGTTTTTAACTTGTACACCTGAGAGGTTTCCTATTTTACTTACAGGAAAAAATGTTTTTATCTCGAATGCAAAATCATCGGGACGTACCACAACGATCTTTTCTTTTTTAGCATCTTTACCTGTTATTATTTCACCAATAACACCATTGGTAGGACTGTAGGTAAAAACGTTTTCTTTTATAAAAGACTTTTTAAATGCCAACCAGGAAAGGGTTTCTATTGCCTGGTTTTTATTTTCTCCGAAAGAAAAATGAATATCATGTCCTAAAAAGCTAGCTGTTACAACACCTCTCAAATTTGGACCAGAAAGGCTTATCCTTGCATGAGTACTTACTTTTTTAGAAATCGATAGCCTTTTTCTAAAGGTTTTGAAAAGTAAATTTACTTTAATCTCAATATCAAATCTGATTTCACCCCTAATTTCTGCTATTATATTTACTTGGTAATAAAAAGGCTGCCAAGCTATTAATGCATTAAAATCAAAATCTAATCCTGCAGATATACATCCCTTTTTATAAGAAACTTCTAGTTTTCCTCCAAACATAAACGCTAAAGGGGTTAATGCCAAATAAAGACTCAAATCTACCTTTGCCCCGTTGTTTTTATAGGATACTCGTATTCTGTTGATATTTTGAGGATAATGAGCAGGTATATTGAAGGCTGAATGATAACCACCAATACACATTACAAAATCACCAACATGATCTCCCGAAAGCCAAGAATATAATGCAAGATCTCCGCTTAACACAAATTTGGGATCTATAATATAAGAACCTTTTCCTATGCTGGCATTAAACTTTATTGCACCTTCTTTAATATCATAAGTAAAATCGAAAAAAGCTAAAATGGAAATGTAAGGTTTAGTATTGCCTTTTTTTTCAGGATATTCTAATGAAACATAACCCATAACATTGAACTTAATGGATTCTTCAATTCTCAGTAATGCCAATAGAAATATATCTACTATTTTAGAAATATTGAATTTGGCACCTATTGCTAAGAAATAATTCCCTGATTTTGGTACAAAATACTTTGATAGGTCTTGTGTTGTTTTTACAACATCTTCAAGCTTTAAATCTTTAGGGTCTCTAGCAGCTGTAAGTAAAGGAAAGGTTTCTAATTCATGTATTGTTGGCATTTTTACAGAGCGATTGTAACCAAAACCTAATGCAATGCCAGTAAGGTTAATAGGAGTAGGTCCTAAAGGTATACCAGGTTTAAAACCAGCAACAGCATAGGTCATAAAAGAGGGAGATCCATCAATAGTTGTATAGGAGCCAAGTCCGAAAATAAATACTTTCGATACTTTTATAAGTATTGCCCCATTATATGCATTTTCATCTTTTAGCAATACACCAATAAGAGTCACTGGCCCCATTTTTGCAGCAATACCAACTCCTGTTAAAACAGGCTTATAGGATATTCCTCTATTTACAGTTATTTCCACTCCTGCCCCCAATAAAGCAAACTGAACTGGCCCTAGCTGAATGTACATATCCAGCAATAATTGCCCCACAATCGGGTCGCCTAACTTCCAAGAAAGACCTATTCTTGAGATATTTATAGGACCTATGTTTTTATTTACCGTTTTCCATAGTTTTCCTTTTTCGGGAGCTATTGAGCTGTCTGATATAGAAGTAACTGTGACGCTTTCCTTTTTACCAGAAGATAAGGCTAGATTTTCTTCCTCGAATAGGCTTTGAATAAGGTCAGGGAAAATAATGTCTGGCGAAAATATTGGGCCAGAAGCTATTTTCTGTGACTGATTTTCATTTTCTTCTTTACTTATTCCTAACCAACTTGCAACATCATGCTTTACCTCTTCATTTGCTATTTGTTTATGTAATTCTTTTTTATCTGGCTCCCCCTTAACAAATCCAAGATTAAGAGCCTTTATTCCTGAGCCTTTAAAAACCGCTAAATTATTTGCTGATAGCGGTATTGGAAGATTTGAAATGAGTCTCGAAAAATCTATATTTAGCCCTAAAGATGTAGCAACTACCAGCTCTCCTTTTTTCCCTTTATACAGAAATATCCATTTAGGATTAATAGTTAAATCATTAGGAAGAAAGGAAGGAATATCTTCAGAAATTACATTTAATAGCGCATTAACATTGTAAGCGGTGTTATTTTTATTTAAAATTTCAATAAAAACAATACCTGATTTTAAGGAAATACTAAGAAGAATACCATTTATACTTCCTATAAAAATGCCCTTATTAAGTTTCCATTCCAAATCAAACGAAGTATCCGAATCATTTGAAGAGATAAATTTAACTTGATTATCTCCTGATTTTAATTGAAATACAAGTACTCCAATAAGTGTTGATTTGTATGTATTGCTAGTGGTTGAATCTTCTATTAAATTTAGTGCTCCTTCACAATTAATTGTCCAAACTTCATTAGCATACTCAACAGAAAGTTTTTTAGTATGTATACTTGCAAAACCTCCTAGTTTAGTTGTACTATTTACTTCAAAACCTAAACAGAATATTACAGGCTTGCCGTCTTCTTTTTTATACCTTAAGTTTAATCTTTTGAATTCGATTTCCTCCAATTCGGTTGGTAAGCTTAGTCCATTTGGAAGAATCCCTTTCAACAAGTCGCTTAACTTTGTTTGAGTTTTAAATGTAAGCTCACCATTGAAATCAATTATAGCCTTATTATACAATCCACTGACTGCAATATGCGAGGAACTATTTCCATGCTTTAATGTTATATTTCCAGCAATTTCAATATCCACTTTCTTTTTTGTAGTAGTGGTGGAAACTATTTTACATTCTGCTTCACTTGAAAATAAGCTTGCCTTAAGGTAAAACTCATCAATATTAGGTTTTATTTGCCCTATTTTAGGTAAGGTGATATTGCTTGCCTTTGCGATTACATATAACCCTTTTTTTATAGATATGCTTTTTCCTATAAATACAGGTTGTTTTACGTCGACATTTTTCACCTTTTTAGAATCTAATGCAGGTAGATTAGGTAGTTCAAATTTTTCTAAATCTACTCCTGCATATACCAAGGATACTTTCCCTTCTGGTAGGTTAATCCCCTCCATTGATAGCGCAGTGGTGTGGTTTGTTAATTCAGTGAAACTACTATATTCTGCACTCAGAACAAAGTTCCATTTTTTATCGCCTTTTTTTTCTTTTCTAGCAACTAAAAACAACTTTCCTTTTCCGCCATTTATTTCTCCCAAAAACGAAAATGTTTTGGTTTTTTCTTTATAGCTAAAAGCAACTTTATTTAGGCTTATTACATCTAATCCTTTTGGAATACTTAAAATACCTAACACTTTACAGATATTGCTTATTTTTAATCCATTATCTGGATTTTTTGTTTCCCATCCGCCATTAAATTCTCTATTACCGTCGTCAATACTTTGATACTTTACTGCAAATTTTTGAGAGCCTACATTAAACTCTGACACTAAATGTATTGTTGTAGTTGCTCCTGTTTTTTTAGGAATAAAAACCTCTAAAAAAGTTTTTGATATCGCATTTTTATCCGATAAAAAAGGTAAAGATACTACACTCCTTAGTTCGCCTGTAAAATGAAAACACTTTGCATCTGTTTTCATTGTTAAAAAAGAGATGTTTATACTATTACCATCACTTACCTTAGTATTATCACTATCACTATCACTACCACTACGACTACCACCTATAAAATTAATTTCTAAGTCTGTAGGCTTATCATTTGCTTTATGATAAGCAAGTGAGAAAGATGTAAATTGAATATTTTTTAATATGTTAGGTATTTCAGAAGACTCATTATTTGATGATTCGATAATTTTACGTATCGTAACCGGTTCTTCTTTTTGTGTTTTAAACGTAATATTAACATCTTTATCATTTGCTGTCTTTGTGTAATAAAATGTTGCTATTACACCAAAAGATTTTTCCTCGTTTCCTAAATGAAAATTTAATTTTCCCGTAAAGGCAACTATTTTCTTATCCTCTTTATTACTATAAGCAAGTGTAAGATTTGTTTTAAACTTATAACTATTAATATCAATTGTAGTCTTTAACTTTATAGCTATCTCATTACTACTTTTTAATACTGCAAAGTCATTTATAGAAACAGCATTTAGTTGTGGCGGTATTGCAATACTGTCTGGTGTAACCAAGCTAACTAAATCTGATATTGTAATTCCTTCTTCTGACCGTAACAAGGCATACGCAACATTATTGTTACCTTGTTGCATAATACCTGTGCTTATAGTTACCCGTTTTTCCGCTGCCGAATTTCCTAAATGAAAATTTGTATAGCCTGTAACCGTAGCTTCAAATTTATTGTCTTTCTTTTTTAGGTTAAAATAAAAATCTCCAGAAAGTTTACTACTACTAAAAGCTAATTTTAGGCTTGCCGTATCTGTTAAAGCAATTTGAAAACCATATGCTGTTTTACTATATTTTTGATAAACTATACTTAAATGTTTAGCATCAATAGTAATAAGACTAGCTAATGTAATCCCTTTTGTATCAAACTTAATAGCATAGCCCAAGCTTTTATCTGCATTTTCTAACAATACTTTAAAAAAAGTTAAATCATTGGCATCAAAATATTTTTTACTTTTCTCAAAAAAAGAGTTTAGTTTTTCGCCTACGTTTTCAAAAGTTTTATCCTTGCCTAAGGTAATACTAGACTGTAACTTAAATTTATTTTCACCATAAGACGTGTACTCCAAACCCACATCGGTTTTAGATTTAGGAAAAGAAACTCCATATCGTTTGGATAGTAATGCGTGTATAATCATTTTATTTGGTTGCTTGTTTTTAAAAATGTGTTTATACTGCAGTTTCTGTTGTTGGTATTTTAAAATCTTTAAATTCTTTTACTATTGTATAAGGTATGGCCAATAACGTGTGTAGCATGTTAAACTCTTTTCCATTTTTATCTATAAAAACATCTCGCATAAATTTCGGCAATTTTTGAACCGGAAACTCAACATCATTTAAGAAAGTTATTAGTGCTTTTATAAGGGTAAATATTTCGTCTATGTAATACTCTAAGGCTTCTTTAAATAGATTTAAACCTTCGTCCAATACACCAAGTATGCTATCTATAATGTATGTTAAAAAGGCACCTAAATTAATACCATCTTTGTCTAATAGTTTATTCTTTATTTCTTCTCCAAATATATTTAGTTTTTCTAAATTAAAAATTGATGTAAAATCATATTCTAAATCTTCTAACTTATTGGATAACCATACTCTGTTGTATAAGTCTTTAATAACCTCTTGATGCTTTTTATGTAGTTTTGCAGTAGCTCCATAAGTTTCACTAAAACATAATAGTTCAATAAAACTTGCGATGGTTAATGGTTTAGAATCTGTAGTAGAGTCAACACCCTCTAATTGGTCTAACTTTGTTGGTGTTATGGCTTGATCTAATTCTTTAAAATTTACTTCTGTTTTCTTCTCCTCTTTGTCTTTTAATTCTGTTGTAATTAACTCATTTTCTGCTCGATTAGACAGATCTAATTCTTTAAAATTTACTTCCGTTTTTTTCTCCTTTTTGTCTATTCTTTCTGATGCAATTAACTCATCTTCTATAAGATTAGGCAAATCAATCTCATGTATTGTAACATCATGCTTTGGTGTTATCAATAGCTTAAATGAGTCGTTGTCTATGCTATTTAAAATGTATTCTAATTTTTCTAGACCATTGTATATTACAGATACTGCAGATGAATATTTACTAGATTCTAAGCTAAACAATATGTTTTTTACAATTTGGTGTATAACTTCTATTATGTTATTTGGTTTAAAGCCTTGTGGCAGTGTTAGCCATTGGTTTACTTTAGGCTGAATTTGATCCTCAATTAGTTCCGTTAGGTGTATACTGTCTGAAGATTTTTTTAATATAAATGCGAACAAGACATCTGATTTTTCTTGTAATGCATCTAAAACATATTCTAACTCTGTAAATATATCTTCATCAAAAGGGTTTAACAAAGAAAGTAAAAACTCCCAAATTTCTTTTAGTTCTGTTTCTTTATAAGAAAACGAATTTAATATAGGAAGTTTATGAGACTCATTAATTATTTTATCAAAATTAGTATTAATGTTCTCAATAATTTGTTGGGCTCGAAAAGGCTCTTCTACTTTAAATATTTCTTGTGCATCAGAAAAATCTAAAATGTTTAAAGCAGTTTCTTTTTCACTATTAATATCTATTTTCTCTTCCTCAGAATCTTCTTCTTTTTTATAATTTTTAAGAATAATATAACTCAACATTTCAAAAACATGATTTACGCCTTCTTGGATCTGAAACAATTCTGTATTGATTATATCCGCTTCATACAAATTTTCAATTAAAGCATCTATAACTTGTTTTACCTTTTGTAGCATTGCCATAACTTCAGCAGGTGTAGACAAGTTATCAATTTGTATAAGAGCTATAATACTATGTAGTGTTTTTTCTAATAGATTAAGAATTTCTTTAATTTTATCAATATCACCTTTAAAGGTATTAGAAAACACTTCTAAAGCAATAGTTTTCACCTCATATATTAAGTCTAAAATACTATCATAGTTCTCAAAATCTAGTTGTTTGTATGCTTTATATAGCGCATTAAAATTTATGTTTATGCTTTTAATATCATCATCAAGAAAATCTATTATCAACCTCACATTTTCAAAAGCGAAACGTATTTTTGATTTTAACAAGTCTTCAAAGTTTTCATCTAAAAACTCAAGAATACTGTCTTCTTGTTCATTTACAAAAGCAAACAAATTTGTTAATTTTAGCTCTATTTTTTCTGAATTCTTCAAATTTTGACTCCAAAAATAATTTAGATGTGTTTGAAAAATATCTTGATACGTCATATTAAACTTTATCGGTTTATTTAAAAGTAATTAAAAGGCCACCATCTAGTTTAACGGACTTAATTTTGTTATCACCAACAGGTAAAGCAATACTCTTAATTATATTTTTAATTTCATCTTGGGTTGTACCACTTACTCCAGGAGCTATAGTACTGTTATTCATTCTATTCTCATCTATTTGCCTATATATAGGATAAAAATATTTGTGTTGCTTTTTTAAGACAGGTAGTGCATATGATACTATTGACTTCGCTGTATCTTTGTACGTTCTTGGCTCACCTTGTTTAACCTTTACATGTTTATCAAGTAATACAAGAGCAATATCTTTAAAAGACTGTTTTGCTTTTTCTTTAAAAGAATCTTCCTTATCAAAATCAACTAAAAGAATTGATTTAATTTGTTTATAGTAATTTTCGAATAATAATTCTTCTATTAAAAAATGCTCTTTTATATCTGAAGAAACAACTTCATTTATTTTAATTCTCTTATACTTAAAAGTAAACTCTAATTCATTTATAACCCTCAACGTACTAACAATTATAGGATCTCTACTTCTTAATAAATCAGAATTTTTTATAATGGTGTCAAATTTTAATCTCATAGTTATCTTTTCATCATCATGACTAAAAGACATCGCGTTTAATTTAGCACATAAAAGATCTGTACTTTTATAAACATAAAATGTAATTGTTTGATTTAAAACTACATGTTTTGCTAACGGATTTGAAAATATTAAATGATTAGTAGCCACGTTTTTTAAATACTTAGACCTATCTTTTTTACTAGATTTATAATCTATTATTTTTTCAATATTTTTTTTATTTATAAAAAGACCTTCATTAGAATCGAGTATTTTTTTAAAAACAGCAAGACTAATTGAATTATTGTTTTCTACGCTAAAAACTTGTAATTCTACTTCAGAGGCCACTCTATTAGCGTTATCATGATCTACTATTAAAAGTCGAGCCGAGGAATCATTTAAGTTGCTAATAATCCTCCGCGAGCTAGAATTGCTTCCATTCTGGGCTATTATTGACTCATTATTATCCCCTTCTATTAAGAATTTTTCTAGAGTTTTAAGTTCTTTTTTAAGCTCCATCCACTCAATCTTTTTTTTATTTTGAAGATCTTTAATTTTGTTAGGAGTATCATATATCTCAAGAAAATCTTCTATTTCTTTTATTCTTAATTGATATTTGTTTATTTTTTTTTCACACTTTGCTAAGTCTTTATTTTTTGAATTAATTAAATTATTTAAAAACAAGACATAACGATTTATATTCTCCTCAAATTGATGAGAATATTCTGTTGACTCCTTAATAGCTTTACGTAAATTTCCCCCTTGTTTAACATTGTGGGAAAAAGAATAGCCGGAAAGTTTAGCAACTAGTTTAAGAAGTTTTATAAAGTCAGGGTTTTCTTTATTAAGTTCATCTTTAATGCCCTTTACTTTCTTTTCAAAAAAAGAAATAATTTTTTCAGTAATATCCTTTTGTTCGTTTTTTTCTTTTACTTTTTTATAATATTTACTTTTTTCACCTTCATAATCTTCTTTTTTTAAATTTTGGGAAAAATAATGTTCATTCTTAATTTCTTTTTTTTGGTACTCCTCTAGTTTTTTAAGATATTCTGGTAACTCCTTTCTAATTTTTGCAAGACTCTTTTTCATTAATTCTATATGATTCTCATAAATACAAGCCGCATCTATTATGTCATAAGTTTGTTTGTACAATTTTTTTTGTTGGTACTTTGAATAAAAAAAGGATGCTACATCAGAAACTGGGTCAATTATAAAATCAATTATGTCATTTACATTATTTTTATAATCAATTTTTAAATCAAATTTTTCATTGTAAATTTTACTGTCTAAGTTATTATCTTCACCCTTTTCAAGAAATATTTGATAGCTATGATCAATCTTTACATCAGACCAATTACCTTTACCAGAATTATAAGTCACATTTTTTAGTATAATTTTAATAAACTCATTCTCAACTTGTATTATAAAATTACCTTCTTCAATACTGCCTCCTCTTTTTTCTGTTATAATTTGGTTAGTAACTAACGATAGAAGTGGTGATGGCAACCAATGAGGCACTGAAGAGTTTGATTCATAGTCTTTGGATTTTAGATCCATAGGCACCTTGTTAACTAAGGAATTTTTTGTAAATGATTCTAATTTTATTTCAGAATCATTTACATCATCCCATTCTGTTAAAGCTTTTTCAGGATTTGTAAATTCTTTTTTAATTATTTTTTCTAAAAGATATTCCTTACTAAGTATTAATGAGGTCTTAGTTTCGTTGACAGAGGTTAAGTTAGCTACAGGGGGTTTTATGTTTATTCCGCTAATCATAACATTTATACAAAAAACTCCTCCTCCAAGTATTTGTCCAAATACAAATGACTGTTGCTTTGGTTTAAGAGCAGTCACGGATTGCATCAGGTTCAATAATTTAAAAAGATTATAATATTTAGTGTAATTCCTTGGTATGGTACTTGCCAAAGTACTATCTATACTATCATTGAAATAACTAATTATTTTTTTTTTAAAATTATTTAATTGCGGAGGACTCACAGTACCAATATAAACAACTGGTTCAACAACTTCTAAATCTGTTTTAGTAATAATGGGTGATAGCACATTATCATCTCGAGTTTTATTTATCCAATCTGTACTAATTTTAAGGATGATTTCAATTTTTGTGAGGTTAGCAGTATAAAAAGTACCGCTACTTATGGTTATTTTTGAAAAAATATTAGAATAATTACTTTCAGGCATCACCTCAAATTTAATGCCTGTTAAATCCTTAATATCTGCATCAATGTTCTTTTTAATTAGTTCAGTAACCGCAGTTGTCTTTGAAGCAATTAACTCATTTAACTCATTTAATCTAATATTATAAATGTAATCCCAATCATTTGTAACTAAGCTCATAATTATATACCGTAAATTAATATTGTTTTATCTCTAAAAATGAAAATAAATTTCTATTACTAATTGTTATGATGTTACTCGTCTGAACCAATTGTTTTAAAATATTCTGGATTACCTTTATCGTTTTCTATTTCTCTCCAATCTGTACCGTCACTTTGTACTGTAAATTGTCTGTGCGTAGGGATAAGACTTATTTTTCTATTTGGCATAGTATCTGTAGGTTTTTTATCTAATCGAATATAAGCATCACTATTACTAAAGTTAACTCCATAACCATTTTCTTCCCACGGTTGACCCCATCCAACTTGAGAATCATGCTTAGTCAAGATAATAAATGTATATTTTCTACCTTTACAGGTATTTGCTAATGGTAATGTAAACAAATCAAATGGTAGTGCGTCCCACTCACCTTCAACATAAATTGTATGATGAGAAGCGTTTAATTGATAGATATTACCAGTATAAGGTCCATTACCAATATTACCAACATTAATAAATAAAATCGGCGTATCTCCACTCTGGGAGCGCCACCCATCTGTTTCTTTTGCATAAATACCTTTAAACTCATCTGTTTGGTACACCAATGTATTTAAAGCAGCACTTGTCATACCGTCCTTAACAGCTTTAGTTACTTGTGTAATTCCACCGCCACCACCAGCACTTGGTGTTTCCCAAGCTACGTTTCCAGCTGTTGTTGTTAGTACTTGCCCGTTGGTAGCACTTGGTGCCATTTGAGCAGTTGTTACTCCTGCATTTTTAATTTTTATAGGTGTAGCAGTAGTACCGTTTCCTTCTAAAGTGGTATTGTCAGTAGCTACACTTGCTGCACCGCTGTTTAAACTTGCCCAAGCGGTACCATTGTAAAAATAAAAACCTGCTGTAGCATCGGTTTGGTACACTAATAAGCCTGTTGCTGGTGTACCAATAGCTGTACGTTGAGCTTCAAACATACGAGGTACTAACATCCCTTGCGTTGTAGATGCTACATCTAAAGCAGCAGAAGTGTCTGGTGTATTTGTATTAATACCAACAGATTGTGCGTAGGTAATTGCTGTTAATACAAGTAATGCGTAAGTAAGTATTTGTTTTTTCATTTGTATTTAAATTATAATGTTTATTAATTTTAAAATCTTTAATTTTAGTAGCTTGCTATTTAAAACAACACTTTTTTAGTAATCTGTGAACCGTTTTTAAATTGTGTTTTAATTATTAAAACCTGTGTTGCCATAGCATTAAGAGGTATTACTTTTTCCTTAGTTTTTAAATTATTTACATCTATAATTTTTTTTCCAGTAAGGTCGTAAATAGTAATAGCAGCAATAACCTGGTTTGATTTTATATTTAAAGCACCATTATTTTTATACAATACAAAAGTTTGCGGTACAGCTACATTATTTACACTTAATACGTTTGTAATATCGGCAGTGTATTGACCAAAAGAATCAATATTTACAACCGTAATGGTATTGTTTACAGCATTTAAAGTACCCGTTGTAGCCGTCCAGTTTGCACCGCCATCCGTACTTTGCCAAACACTAAGGTTGGCTTCGACATTACCGTTTAACTCATTGTCAAAATAATTAAATACCAAAGTGGCATTTAAACCTGTATTGTTAGTTGGTGTAATGGTATATACACGTGCAATGCTTTGCCCATCAATAGTTGCTGGAGTATGTGTTCTTGAAACAGTAGTTTGCCCTAAATTACTACTTGAAGTTACTATCGCTCCCAAATTACCTAAATTGACTTGATTAGGTGTATTTAAATTTCCAGAAACTATTATATTACCAGTAGCTCCTTTTATTGCTTTTGTTTCGGTTTCTCCTATTACAATTCCTGTGTCCTGTAAATTTACCGTAGCATTATCTAAAATTACATTACCCGCAGTTAATGTAAGGTTGTTTGTAACTACCAAATTTTTACTTATTTGTAAATTGTTGCTACTTTTATCAACCGTAAGGTTGTTTAAAATGGTTGTACCTGTACCCGATATTGTGGTATTGGCTGTTGCTTGATTACCTATAAATTGAAGGGTGCCGTTAGCGTCTGTAATAGTGCCGTTGTTTACCAATTTTGAATTATGTAACGTAAGGGCACTTGCACCTGTGGTAGTAATAAAACTACCTGTACCTATGTTTAGCTCACTCTGTGCATAGGATACGCTAGATATAATAGTTAGCAATAGCATTAATTTGTATCTTTTCCTCATGTTTTTATATTTACTAATTACCTCTAACTTATAACTAAATAATATGTTATTAGAAATTTTGTTTTGAACGACATGTTTTTGTTTTGAACGACATGTTTTGTTTAAAAATGATGCCTGATAAACCTGTTTGTTTATATTTGAAACTAAATATTGATTTAATATAAATATGTACCGATATATTATTAGTTTAATATTAGGCTTACTGCTTAATTTCACAACAATTTATCAATGTAAAGCGCAATCAAAAAGTACTTTTGAAATGTCTTTTTTCGAGGATATTAACTCTAGTCATTCTCTTGAATCGGTGAAATATGAAAAATTTGAAGATGTTGCGGAGAAAATAGTCAATTTAGGTATTACTAAAAGTACCCTTTGGGTTAAAATAAAACTACTACCTGAATTGTTGCAACCTAAGGCAGTATTACATATTACTAGTCCTTTTAAGGATAACGTAACACTTTCTTACTTGTTACAAAATAATAAAGAAGTAAGCCAAACCCTGGGTATTATGTACCCCTACTCTAAAAATAAATTAGAACATTATTTACCTGCTTTTGAAATCCCTACTGCTGATTTATCAAGCCCTATCATGTATCTTAAAGTAAAAAGTAGGTGGTCCATGGTGGTTTCTGTTAATGTAAAAACCAAAGAAGAATTTCATAAAAAAAGGACTAAAGAATATTTAATAGCAGGCTTGCTTATAGGAGGACTATTATTGATGGCTTGTTACAATTTGTTTTTATATTTTAGTACCAGGGATTTTAGTTATGTATTATATGTATTTGCTTTACTAGGAGCTATACTGTCACAAGGGTATATTTTCGGGATTTTAATTCCATATATCAGCCCTGAATCTCCCGAATTTTCTTTTCGCTTTCCCATATATATAATGGCTTTCACAGGGCTTTTTTCTGCATGGTTTTCATTACACTTTTTAGAAATAAAAAAACGCGATGGTATTATATACTATGCATTGTTATTTGCAATAACATTCGCTTTAATAAGCATGGTTTTAGAGTTCTTACACTTAGATTATTTATCCCGAAAAGTTAATTTGACTTTAGTTATCACAAATTCATTGATTATTTTTTCATCTGCTGTATATAGCCTTATTAAAGGGAATAAAACAGCTATTTATTTTACTGTTGCTTGGACTTTTTATTTGATGGGAATGATTATTTATTCATTAAAAATATTAGGAGTAGTTCCTCATAATGATTTTACAAAACACTTTATGCATGTAGGAACGTTTATGGAAGTAATGTTATTGTCTTTTGCATTAGGACATAAATATTACTTGGTTCGTGTAGAAAAAGACAAATTGGAACGCCAAACTAGAGAAGAACTAGAAAAAATGGTAAAACAACAAACCAAAGAGTTAGAGCTGTCTTTAGAAGAAAAAGAAGTACTACTAAAAGAAATTCATCACCGAGTGAAGAATAATTTACAAATAGTAATTAGCTTATTAGATTTACAAGCAGCTTCTATTAAAAGCGATGAAAATAAAGAGGTACTTGCGCAAAGTAAATCACGAATATACTCCATGTCCTTAATTCATCAAAAATTATATCAATCGGATAATTTTGCGCGAGTAAACATGAAGAGTTACCTTGAAGAATTATTTGCTTACATACAAAGTAGTTATCACGATGTAACTAGAGAAGTTAATTATATCTCTTTAATAGATGATAAAGAATTATCCTTAACACAAGCTGTTCCTTTAGGACTAGTTGTGAATGAATTATTAACGAATAGCTTTAAACACGGTCTCGAAAAAAAGAGAAATAATATCATAAAAATATCTCTTGTTTTTAATGAGAAAAATGTGTTTTTAGAAATTGCAGACTCCGGTTCGGGCTTTGATTTAAAAGAACAACAACAAGGTGTGAAGAAATCCTTAGGATTGTTTTTAGTTAAATCCTTAACCAAGCAATTACGAGCGACTATTGTACATTATCATGACAATGATATGTTTATAACTAAATTAATAATCCCAATTGAATAAAAAACACTAAGTACATTAACCCCATGAAAAATAAAAAAATATTAATTGTAGAAGACGAGCAAATCATAGCTGAAAATTTACGTTTTATCCTTAATGAATATGGATATAGCCATGTAGATGTAGCCATGGATGTTTTAGAAACAGAATCCTTTTTTAAAAATACAGTATACGATTTGTTATTAATGGATATTAATTTAGGAGTTACCAGTACAATGGATGGTATAGATTTAATAAAGTCATTACAAAAAAAATACTCTTTTGTATATATATATGTTACCGCTAATGCTGATAAAAAAACAATTGATAAAGCTAAAGAAACTAACCCAGTTGGTTACATTGTTAAACCTTTTATAAAAACCTCTATTTATGCAAATGTTGAAATAGCTTTAAATACATTACAAAAGGACCAATTTTTCACTTATTCAGATAAAGGGATGCAAACTAAAATTACACTTTCTGAAATTACACATATTGAAGCTGATGGAGGCTATATACAAATTAGTACTTTAGATGGTGAAAAAAAAATGATCCGAAAAACTCTTTTAGATGTTAATGATCAATATGGCACTACCTTTATTAGGATTCATAAATCATACTTAATTAATAAAGATCACTTACAAAATTATAACAGCCAATACGTAAATGTTAATAATATTAAGCTTCCCCTTGGTAGAGCTTACAAACAATATTTTGAACAACTAACTAAAGAAGTATCCTTTACTTAATATTATACTATTTTTAATAAATAATTTTCGGCTCTTTTATTTTAAGTATTGAAATATGATAAAAAGTAATTCCTTTAAAATCACATTCAATATACAGGTTTTTAAAACTCTGGAATTATTCAAACCATTCCATACACATTTCCACTTCGCTCCTATCGTCGCTAGGGAAAAGAGTATTTCATTACATTTTAAAGAGTGTTTGTAGTTAAAAACTTTTCATTAAATATAAAGAAGTAAACTTTGCTTTTACAAAGCAAAGTTACATAACGCGGAACATTTTTATTAATAGTTATTTGCGTTTTTAAATAGTAAGCTAATGTTCTAGATCGTTATTATAATAAATAAAAAAAGCTCAGTTATTATAACTGAACTTTTATCAAGAAACTAACCTTAAAAAGGTAATAAATGTGAAACTTTTAAAGCTTAAGTATATTATAAATTTATAATATATTCTTTAATTTTTTGTTGTGTCATAGCATTAACCTTGGCGTTATTTTTACTATAAAAATTACTGAATGAAAAATCAGTCCAATCAGCACCTTCTTTATTCGCGTGCATTATCATTACAAAACTTTCGGTATCATAAGTTATTAAAAATAGCCCGTAATCGTTGAAAAAAACAGGAACCCCAAATTCTTTACTATATTCTTCTTTATATTTATATATTGCTGGCATGCATTTTTCACATGCTGCAACTGCCAATACTTTTGCATCTCCAAGTAATCCATATTGAAAAAGCTTAGTTTTTGTTGGTTTATTACCAATTCCTCGTTCTCCCTCTAATAAATGATGCATTCCATTAATAGTTTCGGTAGGGTTTTGTGAATAAGACAAACTGGCCACAACTAGAAACAAGTAGAATAATTTCGTTTTCATATTTTATATGCATTTAATTAAAAAAGAGGCTGCTTAAAATTAAGTAGCCTCTTCATAAGATTATATTAATCTAAAAAGTAAAAAACACTTTGTTTATAAATTTTTTGTACTTCCACAACCAGAATTTGCACTATAAACTTTACGATTTGTAGAGCTATAGTTATTACTTCCGCCAGATGTAGTCATTGTTTGTAAATAAGCATCTCTATCACAATTCCACGAAGCTTTACCTCCTGCACTAATTTTTGTTCCTCGATTACGACTACCACTAGTTCCTATGTAAATAGTACTCCCTGAAGTATTATAAAGTGTTACGGTATTTTTTGTTTTAGAAGCTTGGTAATTCGCTTCATTCTGTGCTTTTCTTCTCTGAAGGTCTTGCCATTCTGGAGTTGCTTTAACAGAATCGTTATATTTTTTAGCTTCTGCCCATTCTGCATCTCTTTTTGCTTTTTCTGCAGCTTTAGCTTCTTTTGCTTTTGATGCGATTGCTCCCTTAGCTTTTGAAATGTTTTTATCTGATTGTTTTTCTTTTGCAGTTCTAGTAGTTTGTTTTGCTTTCATTGCTACTAGGTAATCTGTAATTAGTTTTCTTAAATTCTGACTTTGTAAAGCTTTATGTTCTTTTCCATAGTTCGCTTGTATAGTAATACCGCCAGACTTAAGTTGTTTTAATCTATCTTTAAGAGAAGTTTTTTTCTTTTTTTCTTTTTTTCCAGCATTATCTCCGGCAGAAGCACCATCTTTAATATATACCTCATCTATACTGGTATAGGAAGTACCATCATTAGAAATGCCCTTAAGAAAAAAAACATAATCACCAACGGCAACAATACCTTCTCCATTAGATCTAATTACGCTTTCAAAAGGATAGCCTATACATGTAAAATTTCCTTCTACTACATCAAGTGTACTTGTTTTTCCTTTTTTATCTCCTTTATCTACAATAGCTGAAACACTGTAACCTTCTCCAGTAGTAAGTGTTTTAAGTTCAAACTTTACAACATACTGCCTGTTTCCTATTTCGTAGACACCATCATTATCATTATCAACAACAGATTTGTAGCCTGTATATTGATCTGTTGTTGATATACTTTTAAATAAACTTTCCTGAGCAATTGCTACTGTTGAAGCTAAAAAAGCTAACGCTAAAATTATTTTTTTCATCTGTTTTATTTAATATTGATTATATGTTTACACAATATTACTAGCTTACTTTGATTCTATAACAATGCGTTTTATGAATAGCAAATCGAGTTTGTGAATGGAATATAAATTGTAGATTCTAGATTATTTTAAGTTAAAACTGGTATAGCGTTATTTAAAAGAATAATATGAATAGCGGATAAATAACATATAAAGCAAAAAAGCTCAGTCTTACAACTGAGCTTTTTATATTAAGTAAATTTAAAGATATACGTATACCTAAATTTACTGACAATTTGTATTATAACTTGCTGAAGCAGAAATTGACCAACCAGTATATCCGCTTGTTGCTCCTGTATCTACCTGTACACAACTCAAAGTAATAGAGGCCAATTCCATACGAAACATATTACTATTATTCCCGTTTGCTATATTAACTGAGTTTGTAAAGTTATTACTCCCACCTTTTAAGTCTGTTAAATTTCCCAACATACTAACATCCAAAGTTTCTAAATCATTATTCTCCAATAGTAATTGTTCTAACAAAATATTGTTGGAAACATCTATATTTGTAAGCTGATTATTAAATAGTTGTGCGTTTTTTAATTTTAAATTATTACTAATATCAAGCGATGTTATACCATTATCATTAAAAAGTATATGTCTTAATTCTGTTAGTTTTTGCATTGCTGTAGTTGGTAAATCCATCACTTGAGTTTGTCCAATATTTAGTACCGCTACCCTATCATTCTCTACAGTAACACCTCCCCAGGTAGACACATCAGTAGTTGTAATGTCCCAACCTAATGTATTATTAGTATTTGCATTGTATATTTCAATTAGTGCATTACGATCATCTTCAATTGTTAAAACCTCTTCAACGACTATGTTATTTTGATTTGGTAAAATAGTTGCATCATCATCGCTATTACAAGCCATATGTGAAGCAATAATTAGTGCTAAGGATAAAACTTTAATTACTTTCATTTTTTTATTTATTAAGTTATTTAGTGCAATATTACTGGCTTACACTTATTATTCAGTAAAGTACTTTGTGAATAGTAATTCTAGTTTGTGAGTGGGAAAAAGAAAGGAAATCAAGCCATATCTACTTTAGCATTAAAATACGCTGATTTCCTAATAAAACTCGAAAATATAGTTGTTATTTCCATTGTTATCATCTTTTTATCTGATCCATTTAAGTGCATATTTTAACGCATTTTCATTAGTTTGAATATCTGGGTAAACTGGTTCAAAAAGGTTTGGGTTACCATTAGCTCCAATGTCATAAGTTGAACTTACATAAATGTAGTTTTCAGAATTTGGAAGAGTAAAACTAATTACTTCTCCAAAATCATTTGTTAATTCACCGGTTGCCGATCCTATTAAAGTACTTAGTTTGTATGTTTTTATAGCGTCTGCCAAAAAATTAGCACTAGAAAAAGTACTAGGACCTATTAGAACACACGTTTTTCCAATAAAATAATTTTTAGGCTTTATTGATTGAATTAATTCTTCTTCAAATGATTCAATAATCGTTTGGTTTTTAGATTCATTATATTTTTTCATAAACTCTTTTCCAAAAAGCTTCTCAAATCCAGGTGAATTTTTAAAAGAAATTTTGGCTTGGTTACTAACTTTCCAATATCTACCGCTTGATTGCTGATATGGTATTGTTGTAATGTAAGAAAGTAATAATTCATTTAGACTAGAATTTCCTCCAGAGTTCTCTCTAATATCTATTATGAGTTTGTTAATGTTTTTTTCCTTAATTTCTTTGAATGTTTTTTCTAGAAATTCTTTAAAACCTTCATAATCTGTACAGCTGTTATAGGAAATAAGTCCAACCTCTCCTTCCACTATCTCAAAAATGTAATTTTCTTTTTGTTGATCTTGACTAATAAATGCATTTAATTCAGAAACATCCAATCCTACTATTTCAAGTTCTTTTTTTGTATCAGAAAATTCAATATAATATGGAGCAGAAATCGTATTTGTAAAAAATAAATATAATGGAAAAACTTTTTCACAAGTAACGTTTTTGAAGGATTCAATACCACCGATATAACTCATACATTCTTTGTATAGGTCAACTATTCTTATACCATTTATTGATTTAATAAATGTGCCTTTTTTTATATCTAGTGTAGTAGAACGTGTCACGATTAAGTGTTGACTATCATTTGATAGTTTGCCAGTAAAAGGAATGAATTTATACAACATTAATTCAGGAAACAGGTTCTTGTTTTTCCAGTCCAGAGAGGTATGTCCACCACTCATTTGTGCTGCTAATTTCATTCCTGCTCTTACAAATTTTTTAAATGAAATTGAATCACTTTCAAATTTATTAAACAGTTCATTTTTATTTTTGTTGAATTGCTTTTTTTCTATACTAAAATATGGATTGTAGTGTATTTTTTCTATGGTTTCAATCATATAGTTAATATCAGTTATCGCATTTTTAGTTGAAATATATGCTTTGTTTTGAGTAAATCCAGCTGTTGTTATTATCGTGTAAATAGCACTTATAAATATTGATTTCATTCTATATGTTTTTTAATTAGTCTTAAAAAAGGTTTTGATAAACTGCGTTTGAATCTAGTTTAGGTATTGTTATAATTAGTTATTTTTTAAAATCGACTACTATTCGAAACTTAACTGTTCTCACAAAAGTATTTTTGTTTTCATACTATATTGATTATTTTTTTTACAAAAATACTATGGCATGAACATTTAATAACAATGCACTTTATGTATAGCTATTTGGGTTTGTGAATAGCAAAACATGTAATATTAAAAAGCTCAGTCATTACAACTGAGCTTTTACCAAACATAAACGAACTTTAATGGTTAAAACTATTCTTTTACAAAACGCTTTACTCCTACTTTTCCTTTTTGTGTGTATACTTTTAACAAGTACATTCCAGAAGCTAAATTCGATACATTTACACTAGAATTAGTACTTTCTAACACCTTTCTTCCTAAACCAGAATATAATTCAATTTTCTCTAAAGTTTCTTCTAATTGAATATTTAAGATGTTATGTACTGGATTTGGATATAATTTAAAATCTTCTAACAACACATTATCCTCAATACCTAAAGGAGTATCAAATTCATAACACCCCATATCAACTGTTGTATTGAAAATACGTTGGTTTCCTAATAAATCTGTAGTAATTCCTGAAGGTATTTTACTATTGTCTCCAGTATCTATTGCTGGAGAACCTGCTTGTAATGTAAAATCTGTAGCACTTGTAAATAGCGGATCTGCATTACTAGTATTTACTTTACTTGATATACTATCATCATTAAAATTAAGTGGATCTAATGAATTGCTTACAATTAATGAACTTGCAGGATTTCTATATAAATCTGTAATAGAACGTGCAGTTGCTCCTCCTCCAACAGTATTACTCCAAAAAATACAATTATTTACTTGAGCATTAAATGTACCTGTTATACCAGGTGCTTTACTAATAGCAACTGTTGCTCTAGAAAAATTATTTAAAGATTGTGAAGTACCAATATCTTTATTATTTGCATAAGTATTATTACTTAAATTAAGGTTTACATTAGAGCCATTACTTAAAACTCTAATCCAAGATGCACTTCCTGCTAAACCTGTAGCAGTTGTATTATTTAAGTCTCCTGCAATATTACCATCAAACAAAGTATTAGATACTGTTATATCTACATTATTATTAGCTCTAACAAAACAATAAAGAGCAGAACCCCAACGTGACATGTTATTAATAAATTTACAATTTTCAATAACTAATGCACCTGTTCCATTTGTTGCTGTTGTTAATTCGTACTCTGCTATTAAACCAGCATTATCATTTCTACCTACGTTATCTTTAATAATGCAGTTTCTTACTGTTAAATTTGCAACTGTTTTTTCTTTTATTATTGCACCACCTCTAGAGGAAGCACTAGCATTATTATGGGCATCGCTAATTGTTAAGCCATCTAACAATAAATTATTTCCTGTTGCAGTAATACTTATAACACGATAACTGTTGTCTGCATTTCTAGTTGTATTTGTATAACTTCCTAGAAAATCTGCTACATTAGCATCATTATTTTGTAAATCTCCAGATAAAATAGTTTCGTTTGTTCCTACAACTCTATCTGATAATTGTGTTTCTGTACCTAAAAAACCTCCATATAAACTCATGTTTTGTTTATTAATTACATAATAAATCCCTCTATTTGAAGCATGAGGCGTGTATCTTCCAGCAGCTATCCAAATTTCTTGTCCATTACTCTGAGAAATAGCTAAAGCATCTTGTAAATCGGTAAAGGCATCTGCAAAAGAAGAACCATCATTTGCTCCAGTTGCATTTGCGTTTACAAAAACTTTACCTAAAGTTCTAAAGTTTCTTGATGCTGACCAACCAGTTGCTGTTCCACTAGATGCACATTGTTCACGAATATACACATCGTAACTTGTAGACTCATCAAGACTTGTGAGTGTTGTAGAACTCGAATTTACACCTGTAAAAATAGTAGCGTTACTAAACGGTTCTGATGTTTTATGATAAGCGATATCAAAAACTCCTGATGCTGTAATATTTACCGTCCCTGTAGTGTTTGAAGCTACAACTGCTGAAAAACCAGAAGTTTCTGGTGCAAAGCAATACCCATTATAAGTCGCTATTGATTGTATTTCTGCTGAAGTTAAAATACGATTGTAGATTAAAATATCGTCAATAGTATCTTCATATCTATTTCCATTCCCTAAAGTTTGTCCTCTATCATTTGCTAAAGTAAGGTTACCTACTGTATCGATGTTTTGAGTTACAGTACATGATGCAGGTATACTTGCAAGATTACTAGTTCCTTGATGACCAGGTAGATTATCCATATAGATATAGCATAATAATGCTTGAACGTTTCCTGAAGAAGGAAATACTTTATATTCTAAAGTAACCACAACATGATGCCAGTTTCCATCTGCTATAATTTCAGAAGATGTAGCTATTTTAGATTGAACTAATGATGGGTAACAAGAATGGTTCATACCATAGCGTACTTTAAGTACACTATTTTGTACATAAATTTCATATCCTGCTAATGAAGCTCCAAAACCATCTGCATCATTAAGAATAGTTTTTGTACCAGTTGTATTGGTTTTTACCCAAAAACTTATACTAAGTTGTGTTCCTGTAGTTACATTTGATGCCGTTAAATAGTCACTATTTATATTAATGGCATTATTTGCGGTATTAAAACGGTCATTAACTGTTGTTAAAGCAGTTCCTGTTTGTGTGAAATTATTACCATTGGCTCCGTCTGCTAATGAACCATTATCAAATCCATATTGAGCAACTAATCCACTAGTTGGAAATTGAGCAAAGGCAAACGTACTGATAAATAATAAAATGAGAAGTATTCTTGTTTTCATAATTTTTATATTGATTATATATTTCCAACAAGAATACTTGGTTACACTTATTCTACAACAAAGCGTTTTATGAATAGCAATTTGGGTTTGTGAATGGATAAAAAAAGAAAATTGTTCATTATGATACTTGTAAATACCATTATTTAAACAAGCTTAAAATCGTTTTTTAAAAGGCATTATTACAATTACTTTTGTGCCTTTTGCAATGTGCTTATTATATAAATCTTCTATAACATAACCAATATGGTCATTATATTGTTTTTTAAAGATTTCTAATCGTTTTTCTATAGCTCCTAAAGCAAATGATTCATGATGATTACCTTGACGACTAGAAATTTCTGAAGCCTTGTTTCTACCTATTCCATTATCGGTAATTACACATTGTAATGTATTATTTATAAAAGTATATTCAATAGTAAGTTCTTTTTTACCAGTTTTATGTAGCAAACCATGCACTAAAGCATTTTCAATAAAAGGTTGTATTAATAAAGATGGTACTTCTAAATCTTCATTCCCATAATAGTTAATATTGTAACTAAAATCTTCTCCAAAACGAAGCTTTTCTAATTGTAAATACACCTTTAAAAAATCTAATTCTTTTTCAATAGGAATAAAGTCTTGACTAGAATAACTAAGTGTATTACGTATCAGTTTTGCAAACAATACAAT
>Ga0209395_1000476_pt1 | contig 58696 bp, 56 predicted proteins | sample GOMGulsemesocosm_3_FD_184635 | JGI IMG/M metagenome (GOLD analysis project Ga0209395, IMG submission 184635) | Methane-oxidizing microbial communities from mesocosms in the Gulf of Mexico - GOM9D Gulf of Mexico (SPAdes) (version 2) | ecosystem: Environmental > Aquatic > Marine > Cold seeps...
ATTATATTTAGCCTGTATTTACACTATTCCGAATGAAAATTTTCCTTTTATCTGTCAGTGGGAGTTTATACTCTACACAACGCTTGTTTAATGAGGCTTCCAAAATGGGGCACTACATTAGAATTATTGATCATACCAAATGTGCTATTTTATTTGATAAAAATCAACCTAAAATACTCTTTAACAATGAGGATATCACTAATTTTTCTGATGCTATAATTCCAAGAATTGGTGCTTCGTTTACAGAGCATGGATTGGCAATTGTAAATCAGTTTGAAAAAACAGACAGTTATACTATTGCAAGTTCTCAGGGTATTTTATTATCACGTAATAAGTTATTTACTATGCAACATATGGTGAAGAATAATATTCCAATTCCGAAAACATTATATACCAAAGATACGTTGCTATTAAAAGAACAATTGGATTTGTTAAAAGGAGAGCAGTGTATTATTAAATTCCTAGAAGGTACGCATGGATTGGGAGTAATGTTGGCAGAGAGCAAGAAATCGGCTATTTCTATTATTGAAACTATGCACAGTTTAAATAAGCCAATTTTAATTCAGGAGTTTGTAAAAGAATCTAATGGAGAAGATATTAGAGCTTATGTTGTAGGTGATAAAGTTGTTGCAGCTATGAAGCGAAGTAGTGAGGGGAAAGATTTTAGAAGTAATGTACATAGAGGAGGAAGTACTTCAATAATTGAAATGACTACTGAAGAAAAACAAATAGCAGTTAAAACGGCTCAATGTTTAGGATTAGATGTTGCAGGAATAGATTTAATTCGTTCTAAAAATGGACCATTAGTTATTGAAGCAAATTCTACGGCAGGTTTAGAAGGAATTGAAAAGGCTACTCGAGTGAATGTAGCAAAAGAAATTATTAAACTAATTGAAAAAAATGCCCGTAAATAGTACAAAACAGATTTATGATACAGTTATAGCACCGGGGGAGCAAAAGGTACTAAAGTTGCCCATTGGTTCTTTACCAACTGGAACTCCTATCAAAATCCCTGTATATGTTTTTAATGGGAATGAAAAAGGGCCGACAGTATTACTTCAAGGAGGATTGCATGGTGATGAAATCAATGGGGTTGAAACGTGTAAACGGATGTTGGTAAATGAATATTTCACTAATATTAAAAAAGGCTGTGTGATTGTAATTCCGTTATTAAACGTATACGGATTTATCCATTTTTCAAGAGAGTTGCCTGATGGGAAAGATGTAAATAGAAGCTTTCCAGGGTCAAAATTGGGCTCTCTTGCTGGAAGGATAGCCTATTATCATACTCATGAAATATTACCACATATTGATTTTGGAATCGATTTTCATACAGGTGGGGCAATGCGTAGTAATTACCCGCAAATTAGATATACGCCTAATTGTAAAGAAAGTAAAAAACTAGCCAAAATTTTTAATGCCCCAATACAATTTGAATCTAATTTAATAAAGAAATCATTTAGAGCTACAGCAGAAAAACAAGGAACTCCAATATTGGTTTTTGAAGGAGGGGAAAGTATGCGTTTTGATGAATTTTCGATCAATGAAGGTATACAAGGAGCATTGCGAGTTTTAGCAAAAAATGGAATGATTGAAACATATTCGTTAGCTACTGAAAATAAAAATAGAACAGTTCATTTAACAAATAGGAAATGGATAAGAGCAAGAAAAGGTGGGATATTTACATCAAATATTCATAATGGGGAAACAATTGAAAAAGATCAAGTTTTAGGATACATTACGGATGCATACGGAAATAGAAGTACAGTTGTAAGAGCTCCATTTGACGGCTATGTTTTTGCAATTAATAATCACCCACTAGTAAATCAAGGTGATGCATTGTTTCATATTGGGAAAAAAATTAAATAAATAAGAATATATAATGACCACGCAAGAAGTAGCAAACAGATTAGTTGAATTATGCCGAAAAGAAAAGCACCCACAAGCACAAGCTGAATTGTATCATAATGATATTATAAGTATAGAAGATGAAAAATCAGGCGCACCAATGACAAAAGGGATGGACGCTATTAGGGCCAAAACTATTGTTTGGGATGAATCAGTAGTTGAAATTCATAGCGCATTTGTTTCTGATCCTATTGTAACAGGAAGTCATTTTGCCGTGACAATGGAGAATGACATTACTTTTAATGATAAAGGGAGAATTCAGATAAATGAAATTTGTGTGTACGAAGTACAACAAGGAAAAATTGTTAGAGAACAGTTCTTTTATGAGATGTAATTTATTCTTTTATTAATCGTGCTTTTTGCATAGTTGTTATTGGATATGAAATTACTTCTGAAACTTCTGTGGTTTCTTGTCCAGTAACATTTTTTTTGTCTTTACTAGTCGCTGTTATTTCAAAATTCATATCATTTTCATAAAAGCGTAGTGTAGTATTAATAATTGTTCCTTCAACTTCAAACATAAAATATAAGGTATTGTCGAATAATTGAGCATCTAATACAATCCCGTTATTTTCGTCAACAATATATTGTCCTTTAACAGTATCTTTTACTAATAATGTGTATTTACGTTCTTGCCTTTTTCCATCAAAAATATAAACAAGTATGTATTGGTATTGGTCGGTTTTTTCAGTTGTAATTAAATGAAACTCCATCCCTATCTCTTTTGAGCCTCTTACAGAATGAATGTTTAAATTTCCTTTATAGATTCCTAAATAGTCACCCGGAAATTGAAGCGTTTTTTCTTGAGCATTAGCCAAGTAACTAAATATAAAAATTAGGATTAATAATGGTTGTTTCATTTCGGTTTATAAATTATTCTACAATCGGTAACAAGCCTCTAAACCCCATGTCGACTACTTGTTCTCCAGCATTTGGCTCGTATTTTCCATCAGCATTTATTTCTGTCCATTCAAAACTATTATTGGTAGATAAGGAAAGTGTTAGCACGATATCTTGGGTTTCATCTCCAGTAATAGTAAATCCTCCAGAAAATTCACCTGTAACGACACACGATCCAGCTGGAACAGGAGATGTAGCGGAAATAGGGTTAGGAACGGTAGTGCCAATTGCTTGTCCTTCAGTAATAGTTCCAACGGTTTCAAAAGCCCAATATCCTTGTGGTTTGTTTGCGTTAACAGCAACACCTTGACCATTCACTTGATGTGTAGTGATGTAGTTATTAAAGCCTACGAAGCTGGCTAATGTACCTGTGTAATCTACCGAATTATGTAAAAAATTAATGATGTAGTTTTGATAAGTCAATGAAACTCTAGCCCATTCATATGTACCAGCTTGTACATCACTTAACGGAATACTTAAAAAAGTTTCGTTTTCAGTAACTATTTTCGCTGCTTGAAAGTTTACAGCATTTGATCCGCCTACTGTAGTTTCATCCCCTTTATATATAATTTCTCCAGTACCTAATGCTGTCATGGATGATTGAGCTAACTCAATATAATGCGCGCTCATAGTATTAAAACTAGGAGATTGGGCAGCATTTCCGTTAGGTATGGTTACTGGTGTTCCTAAATTCCCTAAACGTTCTTGAGAAGCATCAAATCTAAATTTTACAATCAATTGTGGTCCATTTTGTGGTAAAGGGCCAGCTGAATCATCATCATTACTACATGAGATGAATAATGTGGCTATAAGTCCTAAAAATATATATATTGTTTTCATAATGGGGTAATATACTAAATTATTCTAATATTAATGAAACGTTTTTTTTAACGGTATTAGTATTTAGTTTAATAGAATAGCTTCCTTTTGGCAGGTAATATTTTTTGTTTTTCTTTTTAGTAATCACCATTGATTCGTTTGAATTTTCTAATATTTCTTTTCCATTTTTAGTAATACTTAAATCATAATTTATAGTATTAAAACCTTTTTCAACAGTTGTGATAAACTGTTGTAGTTCATCTTCGTTTTCTGATTGAACCGAAACGGTAAGGTTTGTTTTTGAATTACTATAAACTTGAATAGAAATAGTAGGCTCTACTGCTTTTAGCCATTTACTCCATGAACTTCCCCAATTGGAATTGTGCTTAATAGATGGGACCTGAGCAACATATAAAGGGTTATTTTTATAATTATGATATTCTTCAAAGATCCCCACATTAGTTTTGTATAAACTACGTCCGTGTGTAGCTACTAGCAAATCGTTTGTTTGTGTTTGTATAACTAAATCGTGTACTGCTACATTTGGTAACCCATTAGAAAAAACTTCCCAAGAAGTTCCTTTGTTAAATGAAACGCTTAGACCGTTATCAGTACCTATGTATAAAATGTTTTCATCGTTTAAATCTTCTTTAAGTACATTTATTGAAGCTTTCGGGAGGTTATTTGATATTGGCTCCCAAGTTTGTCCATAATTTTCAGAAACATAAACATAACTGGTAAAATCATCAAATCGATATCCGTTTAAAGTTACATAGACACGCGATTTTAAATGACTAGAAGCAATTATCCTAGACACCCATAAGTTTTTTGGCAATGTCTCAGATATATCTGTCCATTTTTCGCCTTTATTTTTTGTTGCATAAATTAATCCATCATCACTTCCGGTATAGATAAGTCCTTCTTTTAAAGCAGATTCTGAAATAGAAGTGATAGTTCCGTATGCGACGTTTCCTTGTTTTCCTCCTTGAGTAAGATCGTTAGAAATAGCCTTCCAATCATCTCCTTTATTTTCAGATTTCATTAATTTATTCCCACCTAGGTACAATACATCTTGATTATGAGGTGATAATAAAATTGGGGTCTGCCAATTGAATCGATATGGTTTTTCTCCTAAATTATGTTTTGGTTGAATGTATTTTTTCTTTTGTGTAGTTTTATTAATTCTATAATAATTTCCAAATTGATAGCCAGTATACACAATATTATGATCTCGATTATCTATTTGTACCTGCATACCGTCGCCACCTATCAAACTCTGATAAGAATACCTTCCGGATTGATGCCAGCTTTTATCTTCTACATGATTATTAGGCCCAAACCAAACTCCGTTATCCTGTAAACCACCATAAACATTATATGGCTCTGCATGATCAACATTCACTGTGTAAAACTGACCTACAGCTGGATTGTTACACTTAATCCAGCTTTCACCATCATCGTAAGAAATGTTTATTCCACCGTCATTTCCGTCTATTAAATGACCACTTAAATTAGGGTTTACCCATAAGGCTTGATGATCCGCATGTACGTTTTCTTTACTGATAGATGTAAACGTTTTCCCTCCATCATCCGATTTGATAATCGGAACTCCGCACAAGTATATCTTGTCTTTGTTTTTAGGATGGACACGAATTTCACCAAAGTAATATCCGTATGAGAAAAATAAGTCATCTAAATAATCTTGATGTGTTTTAATCCATGTTTTTCCAGCATCATCACTTCTATAAACTTCTGCACCAATTACAGGTGTGTCAAATAATTTTGAATTAGCAGTGTCTAAATAGGTAGCAATGTCATTTGGTTTTGCGTCACCAGATCGGATTAATTGCTTAACATTTTCAGCACGATATTTTTCTTGAAATCCGTTTCGTTTTAAAAACCCATTTAATTTTTTATCAGATAAGCTTAAAAAATCTTCAACAGACATTTGCTTAAAGTCTTCTTTAGTTAATCCTTTTTTAATAATAGTACTGTCTTTTTTTCTTCTATTTTGATTGTCCAAAACTGCATATAACGTGTTTGAATCATATACCACTAAGCCAATTCTTCCAATTCCTTCTCCAGTCGGAAAACCTGAAGTTGGTTCAATCTTATTCCATGTATTACCAGCATCAGTACTTTTATAAATTCCAGATTCACTACCATTTCCATTAAAATTCCATGCTTTACGTTCACGTTGCCATGCAGCAGCATATTGAATATTGAAATTTTCAGGTTGTACTTTTAGATCAATTACCCCAGTGTTCTCAGAAATAAATAACGACTGTTTCCATGTTTTTCCTCCATCAATTGTTTTAAAAACTCCACGTTGTTTGTTAGGAGAATATAAGTGACCAATTACTCCAACAATCACTTCATCAGGATTTTTAGAGTTGATTATGATACTTCCAATATGATGAGAATCTTTTAAACCAACATTAGTCCATGTTTTACCATTATCAGTACTTTTCAAAATACCAATTCCCGCATAAGAGGAACGGGATGAATTATTTTCACCAGTACCTGCCCAAATAGTTCGAGTTTTCCAATGTACAGCAATAGCACCAATATTCTGAGTTTTTGCAGTATCTAAAATAGGAGTGAAGGTTGTTCCATTGTTTTTAGTATGCCATAATCCGCCAGAAGCATAGGCAGCATAAAACTCATTTGGATTGTTAGGGTTTACTGCTAAATCTACCACACGACCACTCATAATGGTTGGTCCAATACTTGTAAACGGAATGTTTTTTACGAGAGATGTTTCCTGTGCTATTGTTACTGAAGTAACAAAGAGAATTATTAGGGGTAATAAAGATTTCATAGATGAATTATATTATAACGATAAAAGTACATAAATTATAGAATACATGTTTAGTACATTACTTGCTTAAATTTGGAATGGTTGATATGTTTGTTAAAACCTGTATTTTTGATACTCAATTTAAATAACTCTCTCACTAAAAATGATAGAATCAAATACATTAAAGAAGTACTTAAAAAAGGGGGTAAACAATAATCAGTTAGATGGTTACATTCCAGAAATTATTAATTCTTTTACTTCCTTACAATTAAAGAAAAATGACTTTTTTGTAGAAGAAGGAACCGTTTGTAAGTATTTTGGATTTATAGAAAGTGGTATTTTACAGCATTCTAGCATTGTTTTAGGCGAAGAGAAAACAACTTATCTAGCTTTGAAAAACTCCTGTGTAGCTGCTTTAAAAAGTTTTTTAAAAAAGACTACTTCTAGGAAAAATATAAAAGCATTAAGTGATTGTAGGCTGTGGGTTATTGATTGCGATGTTTTTAATGAGCTTTTAGAGAGCAATAAGGCTTTTCATACATTTTACTTCAATTTAATTGAAAATCAAATATTCTTAATAGATGATTATCGGATAGATTTATTAACCTTAACGCCAGAGGAACGGTATTATAAACTCTTGGTAAACGAACCAAATTTATTACAAGAAGTTCCATTACATTACTTAGCTTCATTTTTAGGCATTTCTTCAAGACATATGAGTAGAATTCGAAAAAATATAAAATAAGGACATATGGCTAGTTGATTAAAAATAATCTTGGTTATTTTTGAATCTGAATAAATACTACAAAAAACATAAACATGAAATACGCACCAATTAAAAGAGAATTATTCGTAACGAATCGTAAGAATTTTGCAGCACAAATGAAACCGAGTAGTTTGGCTATTTTTAATTCGAATGATATTTACCCTGTAAGTGCTGATAGTACATTGCCGTTTGCACAGCATAGGGATATCTTTTATTTAAGCGGTGTAGATCAGGAAGAAAGTATTTTAGTATTATTTCCTGACTGTCCAAAGTCAGAGCATAGAGAAATTTTGTTTTTAAAGGAAACAAATGAACATATTGCTGTTTGGGAAGGCGAAAAATTGACAAAAGAAAAAGCTTTTGAAACTTCAGGGGTTAAAACAGTATATTGGTTGCAAGATTTAGAAAAAGTGTTATTTGAAATTATGACACAGTGTGATACGGTTTATATCAACACTAATGAGCACTATAGAGCAAATGTTGAAACTGAAACTCGTGAAGCACGTTTTACTAAATGGTTATTGCAAAAATATCCTGCACATTCAGTAGCGAAAAGTAACCCTATTTTACAACGTTTACGTTCTGTAAAACATCAAGTAGAATTAGATTTAATTCAAAAAGCTTGTGATATAACTGAAAAAGGATTTCGTAGAATATTAGATTTCGTTAAACCAGGAATATTCGAATACAATATTGAGGCAGAGTTCATGCACGAATTTTTAAACAACCGATCTAAAGGTTTTGCATATACGCCAATAGTAGCTTCGGGAAACAATGCAAATGTATTGCATTATATAGAAAATAATCAAGAGTGTAAAGCTGGTGATTTGATTTTATTAGATGTTGGAGCAGAGTATGCTAATTTCTCTTCGGATATGAGTAGAACAATTCCTGTTTCAGGACGTTTTACCGATCGACAAAAAGATGTTTATAATGCGGTTAATCGTGTTAAAAATGAAGCGACACAATTATTGATTCCAGGAACCATTTGGGCAGATTATCATGTTGAAGTTGGTAAATTAATGACTTCAGAACTCTTAGGGTTAAACTTAATAGATAAAGCAGATGTTCAAAATGAAGATCCAAAATGGCCAGCATATAAAAAATACTTCATGCACGGTACAAGCCATCATATGGGGTTAGATACTCATGATTATGGAATATTAACAGAGCCTATGCAAGCAAATATGGTGTTTACTGTTGAGCCAGGAATTTATATTCCGGAAGAAGGTTTTGGTATCCGTTTGGAAGATGATGTTGTTATTCAAGAAAAAGGTGATCCGTTTAATTTAATGCGTAACATACCTATTGAAGCAGAAGAAATTGAAGACCTAATGAACAAGGCATAGCCTTGACTTTTATAAAAACAATAAAATAGCTATCTAATTTAGATAGCTATTTTATTTATTAAACTCACTACTTTGCCCAAAATCAGCAAGTAATGCTATAATAGGCATTGCACGTTCTCCTATTTCAGTAATTGAATATTCAACCCTAGGAGGTATTTCTGGGTATGATTTTTTAGCTAAAACATTATACTTTATTAATATTTTTAATTCTTGATTTAACATTTTTTCGCTAATATCAGGAATAGCCCTTTTTAATTCTCCGTAACGAAGTGGTTCTTTATTTGAAAATTGATTTATAATAAGTAGTTTCCATTTTCCACCTAAAATGGTTAATGATTTTCTAACCGGACAAGTTTCTATTATTTTTTTTGAGTTTTCAATCATTTTTATCTCTTTGATTTACAACAAAACTAACTAAAAAGTAAGTAGCTTACTTTTTAGTAAGTACTTGATTGCTATGTTTTTACGGGTTAGATTTGATGCTTTAAAACTTAAAATTCAAATAATATGAAAAACATTTTAGTTACTGGAGCTAATGGAATGCAAGGTACAGCTGTAATAGAAGAATTACAACAAAAAGGATATAATGTTGAGGTATTTACTACCGATAAAGAAAAAGTTAAGGCTGTAAACGTAAAGATTCATGAAGGAGATTTTTCTAACGTGGCTTCTTTGCAAAATGCAATGGCAGAAGTTGATGGAATATATTTTGTTTTGCCTTTGAATTTTGATACAGAATTAATGAAATTGTATACTTCTAACTTTATAGAAGCAGCACTACTCTCTTCTCCCAAAATGATTGTGTTTAACAGTAGTATTTTGGTCCCTAATAAGCCAACAGGAATCGCTGCTTTTGATATAAAACTAACAGCAGAAAAAATGTTGGAAAAGTCTTGTTTACCAGTGGTATATTTAAGGCCAAGAATATATATAGATAATATTGCTGCCCCTTGGTCAGTATCAGCAATAACTGAGCATGGAGTCTTTCCATATCCAATTGCTGAAGATAATGTAATTTCTTGGGTTAGCTTATTTGATATGGCCCGATTTACCGCGGCTGCCTTTAAAAATAAAAACTTAATAGGCCAAAAAATAGAATTAGGGAATGAGCCAATAAAAGGTGCTGAAATTTCTAAGTTTTTATCTGAAGAATTAGGAAAAGAAATTAATTATATACCAGTAAGTCCTGACGAGTTTGAAAATCAATTAGAACCAATTTTCGGGGAGTTTTCTGCAAAGTCTGTTGCAGATATCTATAGGTATTTAAATGAGAATGTTTCGGAGTTTCAAGTTTCAGATAATGGGAATAAATTATTGAATATTGTACCTGTAAAACATGAAGATTGGATTAAAAATATACCATGGCTAGCATTGGCATAATTAGTTGGGCAGGAAAATTTTGGAGGATATTATTATCCTCCATTTTATTTATAAATTGTAGTAACTTAAATAATATGGATGAAAATAAAAACAATTTATGTGATGCAGAAGGCGTTTGTAAAGCACCTGAATTTAAAACATCAATAACTGATGAAAAAGCAGAGCCATTAAAAACTATAGAAGTTATTTATGGGTATGATGCATTATGTGGTTGGTGTTATGGCTTTTCTAATGATTTAAAAATTGCCATAGATTCTTTGGAGGCTAAAGTAAATTTTAAATTAATTAATGGAGGGATTTTTTCAGGAGATAGAGGTTTGGAGATGAGGTACATTAGTAAACATATAAAACAAAATGCTCCAAATGTAACACGACTTTCAGGAGTAGAATTTGGTGGGGAATTTAAAAAATTATTGGAAATTGATCATTTCTTATATGATTCAAAAAAAGCTTCAATAGCAGTTTTGATTCTTAGGGAAATGAAACCTGAAAAAGTATTTGAATTTGCTAGTGCTATTCAAAAAGAGTTCTTCTACTATGGTAAAAATATTCAAAAAGACGAAGTATATCTTAATTTAATTGAAGCATATAATATTGATAAAAAAGAATTTCTCAATAGATTAAATAGCAAATTATATGCAGTTAAAATAGAAAAGGAGTTTTTAGAGGCTTCTAAATTAGGTTTTTCAGGTTATCCTGCTAGTGTGATTAAAGTTAATGGGGAAACTCACATAGTAAATCAAGGATATATGACAGCTGATAATTACATAACCACTATTTTAAATAAAATTAAAAACTCCAACTCAATTTCTACTCAATAAACATTTTAAAACTAGTAACTTAACCAATATGAATGAAGTGTTAGAGGGGATTTATTCCTCATCCTATAAGTATATTAATTATGCTGAAAAAAAGAATAAAGAAAACAATCATGAGAATTTAGGTTTTTTATCTTTTGAAAGAGGGTTTATGCCATTAAATGAACCTATTCAAAGTTTACCAAGTACATTTACAATTTGGGATCAAATAGCTCAAAACTTACCTCATCATTATAAAAATCAAAGCTTAAGAAAAGCTTTAAATACAATGCAGGTATTAGATGCAAATGAAGAATCATTACCAGATAAATATTTGTGCAGAGCTTCAATGTTAATGAGTATGTTGGCACATGCATATGTTAGAAGTGAACGAGTAGAGGACTTAAATATTCCTGAGTCAATCACGAAGCCATGGGAAACAATAACTAAACGATTAAAAAGACCAAAACCATTTTTATCTTACATTGATTTAATAATTTATAATTGGAAATTACGAGATTTTAATAAAGCATTTGAAGTTGAGAATTTAGATTTGTTAGTCCCAACAGTAAATAATCAAGAAGAACGTGTTTTTTATTTAACTCAAACCGAAATATCTTTTAAAACTCGCTCCGCTGTTAAAATTATTACACTCATACAAAATGATATATTAAGAAAGAATGTGAGTGGTGTAATAAATGGCCTACAACAGTTAAAGGATATAATAAATTTAATAACTGAAGATAGTTTTTTAAAAATTGACCCAAATCCTAGAAGTAAAACTCACGTCGATCCAATAGTATGGGCAAAAACGGTAGCGCCATTTGCTGTACCTTTAAAAGAAGGGATACAAGGGCCTAGTGGAACATCAGCGCCAATTTTTCACTTAATTGATACTTTTATTGAAAGAGCAAAATATGATACGATTTTAGGTAAGGAAGCATTGTTTATTAGAGAATGGTATCCAGAGCATTGGCGTAATTTTTTGAATAAAATTGATGAGGTGTCTATCCTTGATTTTATTAGTGAAATGGATAATGAAGAATTACATGGGGTTTTTTATTCTTTTATTGAAAGTTATTCAGGAGATCAAGGTTTTTTAGGAGTACATAAAAGAAAGGTTTATGGTTATTTACAAATGGCTTTTAAAGTAGGTAGATCAGTAACCATAGGTGGATTTAGTGGACTTTTTAAGGAAAGAACTTGGGAGGATGTAGATGATGAATTAGAGTCTACACGATTAGAAAGGTATATTAATAAGGAGCTTAAATGTCCTTTTAGTTCTGTAATGGGTAAAAAAACAATAGGAGAAAATAGTGTTAAAAATATTAAATTAAATGTAAGTAAAAAGGGGGTAAGCTATAGACCAGGCGACCGTTGCGCAATAGTTCCGAAAAATTTAAAAAACAAAGTACAGGAATTAATAGATTTAATGGAAGTGAATGGAGATCAGAAGCTTTCATTGAATTCTGTATGGAAAAAATATTTCCAAAAATACTATAGCCAAAACAAAAATGAAATTGAGTTGTCAGAATTATTATTATCTGCTAAATTAAATAATGTTGAAGGAATACTAGAGAAATGTACTCATTTGGTCAAAATATTAAATTTAAAAAATGATAACAATTCATTATCGTTTAAAGATTTAATTTTAGCTTGTAAAAAACAAGATTTGTCTATACAGCAATTTATTTTACCTAATTTAACAGAATTTTTAATTCCTGAAGGGGAACGAATGTATAGTATTTCATCAGGGTTTAACGATGAAAATATTGAATTAACGGTTGGTAATGCTGAAACTAAAATTGCTGATAAAGTATTCAAAGGAGTTTCATCAGAATATTTACATTCTTTGGAAACAAATAAGCATACAGCACTTCCGTTTAAAATAGTAAGGCCATTACGATTTTCTTTACCTAAGGAATTAAATCAACCAATAACTTTATTTGCAGGAGGTACAGGAATAGCTCCTTTTAAAGGGTTTTGGGAAGCGTTAATAAAAGAAAACCTTACTCATAATCTATCACTCTATTATAGTGTAAAATATATTAATGAAATTGTTTTTAGAGATGAGTTAACACTGTTGCTTTTATCTGAAAAGGCTAATATAAATATTGTAGCTACTCGTGAAAACTTAGTGCTTGATAAAGAAAAGTCTATTGACAAACAAGAGTTGGTTTTTGTTAAGAATAATGGTAGTAGAATAGATGGGTTAATGAGTAATGAAGATAATGCTATAAAATTATATAAAGCATTAAAACCTGTGAATGAAAAAGGAAAGTCAGGTTATTTTTTTGTTTGTGGAAAAGCAGGTTTTGCAAAAGCAGTTTTGGAGCAAATAAAATTTATAATTAATAACTTTTCTTTTGATTCTAAAGAATCAAAAGAAATATTCTATTCGTTATTTGCAGAGAATAGATATATGCAAGATATTTTTTCAACACCAGAAAGCAAAGGTAAATCTCAAGTTAAAAGCTATTTTATGTCTGAAATAGTAAAGAGAAATAATGATAAAAATGGTTATTGGGTAGTCGTAAATGAAAAAGTATATAATCTTACAGAATTTAAGGAAATTCACCCTGGGGGAGTAAAAATTGTATTAGATAATGCTGGACGAGATGCAACACATGAGTTTAAACGTGCTAACCATCATATGTCTGGAGAAATTATGTCTATGCTAAGCATGTATTATATTGGAGACGTTAAAGCTATTTCTTTTACAGATAATAACTTAAAAATTGAATATAAAAAATGGCTAGATGCTTTACATTTATGTAGTGAGATGTTTAACACCTTATTAACGGATTTTTCATTTAAAAATAAAAGAACCACAGCAATTGAAGCTTCTAATGAAAGAACATATTATAAAATGGCACTTTTAATTGAAAATCATAATAGGTTTATAGATGAGTATGTTAAAAATATTTTATTGGTATTAGGCGAGTTTTATTTAGAGAATGAATATTATGAAGAGGTAGTACAACTTATAAAAGATCTAGTTTATCAAGAGTCAGAAATCGAGTTAGTGAAGCCTGAGTGTAGTGAAGAAACTTTTGATAAGGTATGGACAACGTTAAATGATTTAGAAAAAATAGATGTTGGTATTATGCTCGAGTATAGAAAATTATTATGGGCGGGATTAAAATTCTTTGAATCTTATGAGGTAGAATTAGATACGGTTTTTAAATATTCTCTTAAAAACGTATTGGAAGTTTTTAAAGACTCGTTAATTAAAATTAAAGAAACATATATTCAAAAAGAAATGACATTATAAATATAAAAAATGGCTACCTATAACAATAGATAGCCATTTTTTATTAAAGGTGTCATATCAAAAAAATTATTGAACAATTAATTTGTATTGAGGTGTTTTATTAAAAGGGCAGAAATATTTATACGTTCCTTTTGTAAGTGTTACTTCTTTTGAGGACTCTGTTTTACCATGTTTTACCATTTGTGAAACATACGCCTCTGCAATATGATTTTTCGCCTCTGCCCCATTTTTACCATCATGTATTAGTACTAAACCTACTTCTTCAGCAGCATTATTATTTGTTACAGTAAACACATAAGTACCTTCGCTTAAGGTCATTGATTTTTGAGTAAATTCTCCCTTAGTTTGTTCTAAAGAAATTGTTTTTACCATTGTCTCTTGTGCGTTTACTGAAAACGCGAATACTACTAAGAATAATCCTGTAATTAAATTTTTCATAACACTTTGTTTTTTATTACTCCCTGTTTTATGGGAATTATTGTTACTATTTATTATTAAATTATGCATGGTAATAACGCTCTCTATAAATTTTACCATCTTTCCATTTAGTAGCAACTACTTGCTCTGAAAGTAAGGTGCTCCCGTCTTTTAGTTTTAATTCCATTACAGCAGTATAAAACGAATTGTTTCCTTGTACAGCGACGTCCTTAACTTCATATCTAATAAATTCTTCTAACTGATTATTGATGAAATCGTTTTCGAAATCTAAATTGAATTGCTTCCCTTTTTTTGGTTCACCATTCGCTTCTCTTAACTCAACATCGTCGTGTAAATAAGTTTCCATTGCTTCAATAAATTTTGCCTCAGCAAGTAATTCATGAATATGTTTTAAATTTTTCTTTATTGGATTTGCCATGATTTTAATTGTTTTTAGTTAATTGCTGCTGAAAATTTTCCAGCTTCTACTTTTGGGAAATCTATTTCAGTTTCAGCTAAGTGATTTACATAGTTTGTTAAGGTGTTTGATACCACGTTGAGTACTATTTCTAGAATATCACCATCGTTATAACCAGCAGCTTTTGTAGCGTTTATAACCTCGGTTGATACTTGTCCTCTGTTTTCGGTTACTGCTTTTGCGAACTGTAAACCTGCTTGTGTTTTTGTGTTTTCGGCAAGCCCTTGTCTGCTTTGTTCTGTTTGCTCTTCAGTTAAGCCATTCATTTTACCAATGGTAGTATGTGCAGATAAACAATAGTTACAGTTGTTTGTTTCTGCAATAGCTAAAGCTAATTGTTCTCTATATTTATTCGAAAAATTTCCACTTGCTGTTAATTCACCTAAACTTAAATACGTTTGTAAAGTTGCTGGAGAGTTTCCGAATACTTTTATTAGGTTAGGTATAAAACCTAGTTTTTTTTGTACTGCATCAAAAAGTTCTTTTGATTTTCCTGTTGTTGTTTCTGGGTTTAGTGTTTCTATACGTGTATTCATAATATAAATTTTTTAATGATTGTTATTTGTTTGATTCTGTTTTGCATTCACATAATTTTCTTTCAGGATGTTGTTCATTATATTCCTGATATCCCCAGCAATTTGGGCATTGTTTTTCTGCTGAATTATTCATAATTACAAGTTTTTTAATTGATTTAAATGCCCTTTTAACATTCCTTCAGAAAGTAAACCGTTATGTCTGTTTACTTCTTTTCCATTATGTAAATAGATTATTGTAGGGATGCTTCGTACTCCAAATTTCGCAGCTAGTTCTTGGTTAGTATCAACATTTACTTTTCGTACGGTAACCTCTCCCTGAAATTCATCTGCTAATTTGTGCACGGTAGGTAAAAGCGTTTGACAAGGGCCACACCAATCTGCATAAAAATCGATTGCTATAGCGTTGTTATTTGCTATTGTTTCTTGAAACTCATTTTGATTTAATTGTATGTCCATCTTTTCTTTGTTTTGTACTCCTGGTTAGAGGAGTTGTTTATTAATAGCACAAAGATGCGACAGGAATAGGCTTCAAAAAATGGACAAAAGTTCCTTATGGTTGGACAAGGGGTGTTTTTAGGTAGGTTAATAATTAAAACCAGGAACTAATTGTAACACTGAGCTTGTCGAAGTGTTGTATAAAAGCACTTCGACAAGCTCAGTGTGACATCTATAGGTATTTATAAGTTATTCAATTAAGTTTACTGAATATTATAATCCGTTTTAAAGTGTAATGGTGATTTTTCGGTTGATTTTGTAAAGAACCTAGTGAAATATGCAGGATCATTATACCCTAAATTAAAGGCAATTTGTTTTACAGAATCTGAAGAATACAATAATTGTCTTTTTGCTTCAAGGATAATTCTGTTTTTGATAAAATCACTTGGAGCCTGTGAACCTATCTTTTGAAAATTCTTGGTTAACGATTTTGGAGAAACCCCTAAACGATTTGCATATTCAGTTACCGAATGTATTGTTTTATAGTTTTGTTCTACTAATAAGCTAAAGTCTTTGAAAAGTTGTGATTCGGTATCATCCTTTATTTGATAATGATCTTTTTTAATCCGAACAGCTTGCACAATAAATTGCTTTAAATATGCCTGAAGCATGTCATATTGTCCAGCTTCAGATTGTTTTAATTCATCAACTAAACTGGTTATAATAAAATCTAATTTTAGAGTGTCATTTTCTGTAGGTTGTAAAAAAGGAGTGTCATAAATGTTATTAAAAAGTACACCATTGCATGCCACTTCTTTATCATGAGTTTGTATGCAATAAAAATCTTTTAGAAAAGTGAGTTTATAGGCTTCTTCAATTGATTCTGTATTAACTGAAAATACTTGTCCGGGAGATAAAAAAAACAACACGTTTCCGTCAAACGAATAGCTTTCAAAATCAATATGATATTTTCCAGAACCTTTTTTAATCCAATAGATACTGTAGGCATCTACTTGTTCAGTTTCATTCATTATGCAGGCTTTATCAAACTCAACTATACTCAAAGAGAAGATGTTTTTATAGGTGTACTTGGTAATGTCTTGTATAGCCACTTTAGATAGTTTTTATGTTTGTCGTAAATAATCAGTAATCATTAATTATTTGGCGCAGGATTAGTACAATATAATTGATTTTTTAGGAACTATAAGTATCTTTGTAACGTTTAAATCCAAGTAAAAATTGATGCAATTAGATTATAAAGGGACTTCTGTTTTTTATACTGATGAAGGAAAAGGAAATGCTATAGTGTTGCTACATGGTTTTTTAGAAAACTCTACAATGTGGAATGCTATTAAACCGGAATTGATAAAACGAAATAGAGTAGTTTGTATTGACTTATTGGGGCACGGACAAACTGAATGTTTAGGTTATGTACATAGCATGGAATTAATGGCAGAGGTAGTTGCTGAGGTATTACATTTTTTAAAAATACGACGCTCTATTTTCGTAGGCCATTCCATGGGAGGGTATGTTGCTTTGGCTTTTGCAGAACATTCCCCAGATAGTATAAAAGGCTTATGTTTATTAAATTCTACTACAAGAGCAGATTCTCCAGAACGCGTTCAGTTGCGTGATAGAGCAATAGCTGCTGTAAAAACCAACTATAGTAATTTGGTTCGTATGTCTATTAGTAATTTGTTTAGACCAAAAAGTTTAAAACTGTTTAGTGAAGAAATAAAGCAAGTAAAAAAGGAAGCTTTGAAAACTCCTTTGCAAGGATATATAGCTGCTCAAGAAGGAATGAAAATTCGTGAAGATAGGGAAGTGTTACTTAATTTTTCACCCTATAAAAAAATGGTTATTTACGGTAAAAAAGATCCAATATTAAACTTTGAGGATGTTTTAGATCAAATAAAAGGAACAGAAGTATCTACAAAAGAACTACCTGATGGTCATATGTCTCACATAGAGAATAAACAAGAAGTTATTGTTACTTTACAAAATTTTGTAAAGGAATGTTAGTTAAAATAAAATCCTCATATACTTCTAAATAAATTATAGAAATATATAAGGATTAACAAAAGCCATAATGTAGCTTATTTTCCAGGAAAAGATGGTTTTCTTTTTTCTAAGAAAGCAGTTGTTCCTTCTTTAAAATCTTCTGTTCCGAAACAAATTCCAAATTGTGTTATTTCTGTTTCAAAACCGTTAGTTCCATCTGTATAATTATCGTTAATTGCTTTTATAGAATGTCCAATAGCAACAGACGAATTGCGCATGATCTTACCAGCAATTTTTTGAGCTAAAGGCAATAATTCCTCTTGAGTAGTAACATGGTTTACTAATCCACATTCTTTAGCTTCTTCAGCGCCAATCATTCCTGCTGTCATTACTAATTCCATTGCTTTACCTTTGCCTACTAATTGAGGTAAACGTTGTGTTCCTCCGTAACCAGGAATAACTCCTAAAGAAACTTCTGGTAATCCCATTTTAGCATTATCACTTGCAACTCTAAAATGTGCAGACATGGCTAACTCTAAACCACCACCTAAAGCAAATCCGTTTATAGCAGCTATTACAGGAGTAGTTAAATTAGCTACAAAATTAAATAAAATTTCTTGCCCGTTTCTTGCTAATTCAGCACCTTGTTCAACTGAAAAATCAGCAAATTCAGAAATATCAGCTCCGGCAACAAAAGCTTTTTCTCCACTACCGGTAATGATAATTACTTTGGTATTTACGTCTTTGTTTAAAGCATCAAATGCTTGGTGTAATTCAGATATGGTAGCTTTATTTAAAGCGTTTAGTTTTTTTTGGCGGTTAATGGTAATTGTTCCTAATCCATTTTCTTGCTGCACTAAAATATTCTCGTAGTTCATAGTTGCTTATAATAATTTTTAAATTGTTGTAATCTTAAAAGATTCTATTTATCCCATTGATGGGTTTTTAGGCAAGGAAACTGTAAATACAGTTCCTTTATACTCTTCAGATGTAAAAGTAATACTTCCGTTATAAGTTTCCACAATATTTTTTACCATAGCCAAACCAAGCCCCATTCCACTTGATTTTGTGGTAAATTTTGGTTCGAATATTTTGGCTTTATTTTCATTTTTAACTCCAATTCCATTATCAGAAACAATAATATTTACAGTAGTATTGTTATCTGATACCGTAACGTTTATATCTGGAGTTGTATTCCCAGAACTTGCTTGAATTGCATTTTTAACTAAATTGGTCATCACCCTAATTAACTGTGTACGATCAAAATTGGCAATAATCTCTTCTTTTTGGGTGTTAAAAACAATGTAGTCTTCATTAAAAATATCCAATGCTAATCTAATAACTTCAACTACATTTAAAGTCTCGTTTTTTTGAGCAGGCATATTTGCGAAATTTGAAAAAGCTTCAGCAATAGCGCTCATGGTGTCAATTTGCTGAATCAATGTTTTAGAATACTCATCAATTTTTTGATGTATATCTTCATCTTCTGGGTTAAATTTCCGCTGAAAACTCTGAATTGTTAGTCGCATTGGTGTTAGTGGATTCTTGATTTCATGAGCAACTTGTTTGGCCATTTCTCTCCAAGCTTGTTCACGTTCACTGGTTGCCAATTTAACAGCGCTTTCTTGCAATTCATCAATCATACTATTATATGATTTTACCAAGGAGCTTATTTCGTGACTAACATTTTCAATTTCAATTTTTGTATTGCGCTTGTCTAAGCGAGTTTGATTAATTTTTTCACTAATATGTTTTAATGATTTAGTAATGTATTTTGATAAAAAATAAGCTAATATAACCGCAATTAATAATACAATAGAATATACAACACTTAAGCGTTCTAAAAAGGCTTTTAATTCTTTAGAGAAAAATTTATTCTCCTGAATATAAGGTAATGCTAAAATTGCTAGAGGTTTGAACTGTGGGTCAGTAATATATGTATATGATGATTTTATGGTAGTTCCATTTTCTTCACTAATTGTAATATGTCGTTTTACGATAGCATTTTCTAATTCACTTAAAATATCATTTGGCAATTGTTCAGGGGAAATATCTGTTTGTTCTCCAATAGAGGAGGCGCTAGAAGCTATTAAAAATTCTCCTTTAAAATTATATAATTTAACTTCTAAATTGTGGACATCCGCTAACTCATAAATAAAGTCTTTTTCTTTAAAAATTAAAGGAATTTTAGCCGTGACAATTGGAAAAGTTGTTTTCGTTTTAAGTTGGTAGTCAATTTGAGCTTTAACAGTAGCTTCTTTTCTTTTTAATCGATCATTATGGTATTCTTCGGCTTCTTTGTGATATTGATATATTGCTGTAGAAGCCATTAAAACGGATGCTAAAAGCACCAGGAATATCATGGATAAAAAGATGCGTAATCGTAAAGAAAGGGTTTTGAAATTCATTTTATAAATATAGCAATTATCACACCAATTACTGTTTTTCCCTATATCGCTTGTATATTTTAAATAACACCATCAAAATAACCGATAAGACGATGATTCCTAATACACCAAAAATCCAATTTACCTCATGCTTAACAATAACTAAAAATACTACAGAAAATAAAATAATAGTGGCAACCTCATTAAATAGTCTCATGTAGCTAGAGGAGTATTTTACCACGTCATTTTGTAGTTGTTTGTATATCTGATGACATTTGAATTGATATAAGTATAGCAATAAAACAAACCCTAATTTAACTTGCATCCATGGTAAATAGAGTAATCCATGATTTAAATACAGAAGTGTTCCTGCAAATAGTAAGGTTAAAATAGCTGAAGGCCAAGTGATGATAAACCACAATCTATTGGCCATAATTTTTAATTGAGCGCCTATAATTTCTTTATCAGGCGATGGCTTTTGAGAGGCTTCAATTTGATAAATAAATAAACGAACAATGTAAAATAGTCCCGCAAACCATGTGACTATAAAAATAAGATGTAATGCTTTTATGTAGTTATAATATTCACTCATAAGTTGTTTTTATAATAGGTTTTAAATGTAGTCTTATTTCTTTATTCAAGAAAAATCCAGTAATTATTGTTGATAATAAATCGGCAATTGGAAAAGCTATCCAAACACCTAATAATCCATAGTAATTTGGTAAAATAATGATCAATGGAATTAAAAAAAAACCTTGTTTTGTAAGTGTTAATAATAATGCAGGAGTTGATTTTCCGATGGCCTGAAAATAGCCAGCACCTATAATTTGCACAGCAATTAATGGGGTTACACAAAATACCCATCGCAATGCATCTGGGGTTTCTTTGAGTAGTTGTGCGTCATCTGTAAAAACACGTACGATAGCTTCTGGAAAAAGCATAATTCCTATAAAAATAAGTAAGGCCAACCCTGATCCGTAAATAATTGAGGTGTTTATACTTTCTCTTACTCGTTTAGGCTTTTTAGCACCGTAATTATACCCTGCAATGGGTAGAAATCCTTGTGCAATTCCTAATACAGGAAACAATGCAAACATTAGCATTCTACTAATAATTCCGTATACAGCAATAGAAATTTCTCCTCCATACTTAAATAACACATGATTTAAAACTATAGATAAAACGCTAATGGCACCTTGTCTTGCAAGGGTGACACTCCCTAAAGAGGTGATTTCTTTTAAAATAGACCATTCTAAAACTAAACACTTTAGTTTGATTTTTAATTCACTGTGCTTAGATAGGAAGAAGTATAAAATAGTAATAAAACAAGCGATGTATGATATTGTAGTTGCCCAAGCTGCGCCTGCCATTCCGTAGTTAAAAACATCAATAAATAAGTAATCTAAAATAATATTTACGATAGCTGGTGAGATTAAAGCCATCATTGCAAATTTTGGTTTTCCCTCTGCTCTTACAACCGGATTACCAGTCATACATAGTGCCAAAAATGGAGCTCCCACCATTACAATTGTATAGTAGGTTAATGCTGGAGGAATAATGTTTCCTTTTGCTCCAAATAAAGTTAAAGCTTCATCTTTAAATACTAGCCCTGAAATCACCAACAAAATAGCAAGTCCTAATGATATTGCAATTTGATTTCCAAAAACACGTTTTGCTTTATCGTGGTCATTTGCTCCTAAAGCTCTTGATATAATAGATGCTCCGCCAACACCAATAGCCATCCCAATTGAAGAAATTAGGTATACGATAGGCATAACAATAGTTATTGCTGCAATTGCCATTGGTCCAATCCATCTACCCACAAAAATGGTGTCTATAATCATATTAAGTGAAAGTACTAATATGCCAATAGCAGCTGGTACAGCTTGCGAAACTAATAGTTTCCCTATGGATTCAGTACCTAGTATGGATGAATTGTTAGTTGTCATTTATTGTTTTTCAGCCTATTTATTCATTCTCTAATTCAATTATTCTTTCAATAGATATTGAATCGTTATTTTCTAATTCTTTTATTTTCTTTTTTGAGATCGAGTTTTTATCTAATGAAATTGATTTTCTATAATTTTCAATCGCTTTTTCCTTCACTCCTGTAACCGCATATAAATCACCAAGTGAACCAAATGCAATATGGCTATTAGGATAGTTAACTATATTAAGTTTAAAGAATTCTTCTGATTGTTTAAACTGTTTTATTTCCATACGATGATGTCCTAAGTAATCAATAAAACCTTCATCAGGATTCATCTTTGTTTTAAACACATTAGATATTTTAATATAGTGATTTACAATTTTTTCTAAAAAATTGCTTTCAGGGTCTAAATATTCTTCGGTATTTGTCTTGAATTTGTAGAAATCGAAAATGAAACGAAAAGCATCATAGGCTGTAATAAGGGGTACAGATCCATGGTCGTCATTTTTATAGTATTTTCCTTTATAAGATAATTTCTTTTGAGCATCCTTATCCATAAAATTATTAAGCTCTAAAATGGCACGAATATGTCTTGATTGAATGGTAGTGTCTTTTTGTACATTAGAGATATCCATACCCTTTCCCATGGTATTTGCTATTCCTATAAAGAGCTTTTTTTTGTCATACCTCCCATCGAATTTATGCTGCTTAATCTCATTTAGTAATTTTTTATCATTCCACCACATCGATGGGTCAATTGCAACATATGCATCAAATAAATTAGGATTATGTACTAAAGTATTCATAACGGTTAGCCCACCAAAAGAATGGCCAATTAACATTCGATAAGGTTGTGTAGGGTAATTGGAATTGATATACGGTATTAGTTCTTTTTGTATAAATGACATGAAGTTTTCTCCTCCTCCAGAGTTTGCAATCATATCACTATCTCTCCAAAGGTCAGGTTTCCCTTTAGTAGGTGTTAAGTCTCTTAATCTATTCGTTCTATTCGCGTTTGGTATTCCAACTACGATCATTTTTGGACAAATTTCATTCTTATATGTTAAACTCATTTGTCGTAACATCCCAACTACTGAATAAAAATGATCATCTCCATCTAATAAGTAAACTACTGGGTAATTTTTCTTTTCAGAATTATCTTCTGGAACATGTACCCAAATCTTTCTTTGTTCATTTAATATTTTGGAATTTAAACTATCAATTTTACCGAAAACGATATCATTACTATTTTGTCCGCATACAATAAAAAGACAGCAACACAAAAGGTAGGCTAAGTTTATTTTTTTCATCCTATTTTTTTATTAAAGTGTGTTTACAAATGTTAAACTTGACACCATAACTCTAAAGGCAATAATCGTAAATATTAACTTTTAATTTGCCCATTCATTAACCCAATTTCCAATGGTGTCAGCCCAAGCATCATCGTCATTTAAACAGGAAAGTGTAGTAAATTCTTCTCCACCAACTTCTTTAAATAACTCCTTCCCTTCCATAGCAATTTCTTCCAGTGTTTCTAAACAATCAGAAACAAATGCAGGGGTAACTACGGCCAATTTTTTCATGCCTTCTAGTCCAAATTTCTCTATGGTTCTATCTGTATATGGCAATAACCATTGGTCCATTCCTAAACGAGATTGAAAAGAGGTGCTATAAGTTCCTTCTTTTAAGTTTAATTTTTTAACAACTGATTTTGTTGCTTCAAAGCATTGGTGACGGTAACAAAATTCATGTGCTTTTGAAGGAGTATCACAACAGCTTCCATCTATTTTACAATGTGATTTTGTAATATCTTGCTTTCTGATATGTCGTTCTGGAATTCCGTGATATGAAAACAATAAGTGTTCATAGTCCAAGTCTTTTATTTGCTTTTGAATAGAGTTTGATAATACCTCAATATAATCCTCTTTGTTATAAAACGCTGGTAATGAACTTAAGGTTACATTAGGGAAATGTTCCTTTTGTAATTTATCCGCTAAAACTGTTATAGTCTCAGTAGTAGCCATCGCAAACTGAGGGTATAACGGTAAAATTAATATGTCATCAACACCTTTGTCAACCAATTCTTGCATTCCTTTTTTGATACTCATAGCACCATAACGCATTGCTAGTTCAACAGGAAGTTCAGTTTTAGTTTGCACTTTGCTTTGTAGTCGTTCTGATAATACAATTAATGGAGAACCTTCTTTCCACCAGATTTTTTCATATGCGGCAGCTGATTTTTTAGGACGCGTATTCAATACAATCCCCCTAACTATAAAAGCACGAAGTAAAAAGGGAACATCGATTACACGAGGATCCATTAAAAATTCATCTAAATATTTTTTTACGTCTTTAGGATCTGTACTATCTGGAGAGCCTAAGTTTACTAATAAAACACCTTTCATATTATAATTCTTGATTTAAGGACTGGATATATTTTTTTGGAGTAATTCCAAATTTCTTTTTAAATGCGGCAATAAAATGACTTGAAGTGCTATAGCCAACTTGTAAACCTACTTCATTTACATTAAGCGTATTGGTTTCTAACAACCTTCTAGCCTCTTCCATTTTGTAATTAAATAGAAAATTGAAGACGGTATCACCATAAATTTGTTTAAACCCTTCTTTTATTTTTTTTAGACTTAAACCCACTTCATCTGCCAATTCCTGTAAACTTGGTGGTTCTGACATTCGATCGATTACAATGTCTTTAGCGAGTTTAATTTTCTGAACATAATCTTCATCAATTAAAAACGGACATTTTTCGTTATCACTTCCTTCATTCGTATTAAAAAATAAACTTAATAATTCGTAAACTTTTCCTTTTACATAAAGTGTTTTTATGGAACTATTTACGTTAAAATTTAATATTTGATTAAGTACAATAGCCATTTGCGGTGTAGTTTGCCCATCATCATAATATTTTTTCGTTTTGTTTTCGTCACTTAAAAACGGAATGTAAGCAGCTTCTTTTGAAAATAAAGAGTGAAATTTTTCTATTGAAATAAAAACAGAAATAACCCATGATTTTGAACGAAGATCTAAATTAACTGGAAGATCTTGAAGTGTATTATAAAGCAACATATGTCGCGAATCTAAAATGTCAAAAGAATAACTGTTGTTATTAAAGTTAAAGCGCGAACTCCCTTTTAAACAAAAGTGAAACTGAATAAATTTGTTATTAATATCTCTTGAAAACTGTTGAACTTCATCAGTTTCATTTTTGAATAAAGAAACAAAAAAGCCTTTTTCTAATACTATTTCTTCCATGGTTCTTTTAGCGTTGTATTTTAGTGCAATATATGATTAATATCATGTGTTTTTATTTAGAACAACTCTAAATAAAAACATACTAATACCTTTGTTACAGTGCAAAATTAAACTATTGAACTTGTTTTTAGTCCTATGAGTATTATAAAAAATAAAAAACGACATAAAAAGAACTTTCAGCGACACTTTTATTAAAAAGTTAATAATAGTTTTGTGGTAATGATATTTGAATAGTATGCAGCAAAGACCAAAATCTACAGGAATGACATTTTACGCTATTGGGTTGAGTTATAAAAAAGCCGATGCAAAAGTAAGAGGGCTATTTAGTTTGAGTGCCGAGAAAAAAGAAGTGCTACTGCGTGATGCAAAAGCAGATGGCATTTCTAATTTGTTGGTAACCTCTACGTGTAACCGAACTGAATTGTACGGTTTTGCTGAACACCCGTTTCAATTAATCAAACATTTGTGTGAAAACACAGAAGGTACTGTTGAAGATTTTCAAAAAGTAGCTTATGTGTATAAAAGCAATGAAGCTATTGCTCATATGTTTAAAGTTGGTACTGGATTAGATAGCCAGATTTTAGGTGATTTTGAAATTATTAGTCAGTTAAAAACAAGTTTTATTTTATCTAAAAAATATGATCTTGCTGATACCTTCATGGAGCGCTTAATTAATGAAGTGATTCGTGCAAGTAAAAAAATAAAGAACGAGACTGATATTAGTTCGGGTGCAACTTCGGTTTCATTTGCATCAGTACAATATATTTTAAAGAATGTTACTAATGTTTCTGATAAAGAGATTTTACTTTTCGGAACAGGTAAAATAGGTAGAAACACTTGTGATAACCTAGTAAAGCATATTGATAACAAACATATTTCTTTAATAAACAGAACAAAAACTAAGGCTGAAGCTATTGCAGGTAAATTTCATTTAACTGTAAAGGATTACGGGAATTTACAATCAGAAATTTCACAATCAGATATCGTTATTGTTGCTACGGGTGCTCAACAACCTACAATTGACAAAGAAGTGTTGTCTGCTACAAGTAAAGAAATCTTGTTGTTAGACTTGTCAATTCCTAAAAATGTATCAGATGATGTGTTGGAATTGCCAAATGTAACCTTGGTTCACTTAGATGATTTGTCCAAAGTTACCGATGAAACATTAGAGAAAAGAAAAGAACATTTGCCACAAGCAAAACTTATTATTGAAGAGGTGAAATCTGATTTTTTAGCTTGGTTAGAAACACGAAAATTTACACCAACAATAAAAGCACTGAAATCTAAATTACAAGAAATAAAGTTCGAAGAGATTGATTATCAGCGTAGAAAAAACAATGATTTCAACGAAAAGCAAGCTGAGGTATTATCAGATAGAATTATTCAAAAAATCACAAAGCATTTTGCAAATCATTTAAAACATGATGAAACTTCTACAGATGAAAGTATTGCAATGATTTCAAAAGTGTTTCAGTTATAAAAATTTCCATGAGTAAAATTATAAGAATAGGAACTCGCGATAGTCAATTAGCATTATGGCAAGCAAAAACTGTACAGCAAAAACTAATTGATTTAGGGTATAAAACCGAATTGGTTCCTGTAAAATCTACCGGGGATATTGTGTTAGATAAGCCTTTATACGAATTAGGAATTACTGGGATATTTACCAAAACATTAGATGTTGCCATGTTGAATGGTACCGTTGATATTGCGGTTCATTCTATGAAAGATGTTCCTACAGCTTTACCAATAGGAATTCGTCAAACAGCTGTTTTAGAGCGTGCTGCTACATTAGATATTTTAGTGCATAAAGGGTTAGATTTCTTAGAAGACGAAGGAACTATTGCAACAGGTAGTTTACGTCGTAAAGCACAATGGTTGCATAAATACCCAAAACATGAAGTTGTTGATTTACGCGGAAATGTAAACTTACGATTACAGAAGTTAAAAGATAGCAATTGGGGTGGAGCAATTTTTGCGAAAGCAGGATTACAGCGTATTGAAGTATTGCCAGAAAATCATATCGATTTAAGTTGGATGGTGCCAGCGCCTGCACAAGGGGCGGTTGTTGTTCATACCATGAAAGAAGATGTATTTACTACTGAGGCTGTAACAAAATTAAATGATGCCACTACAGAAATATGTACGGCTATTGAGCGTCAGTTTTTACGTGAGCTTGAAGGAGGTTGTACAGCACCAATTGGAGCAGTAGCAACTATTGAGAATGATTTAATTTCTTTTGAAGGAGTATTGTTCTCGTTAGATGGAGAGCAAAAAATGGAAGTAAGTGTTGTTGGTGTTTCTCTTTCTGAATCGGATGATTTAGGGAAACGTTGTGCTCAAGAGATTTTATCTACTGGAGGAGCAGAATTAATGAAACAAATAAAAGCTGAACTTAAATAATTGTGATGAGTGAGATTAAAGTTTTATCTACTAAAAAACTTTCCGCTACACAACAGGAACTATTTCATAACGCTAACATTTCATTAAAAGAATACAATGCAATATCAATTGATACATTACCTTTTAAATGCACAGATGAAATTGAAAACGCAATTGTAACCAGTCAAAATGCAGCACGAATATTAATAGAGTCAAAAGCAAAGCTTAAAAAAGTGTTTTGTGTTGGAAAAAAGACAGCTTCGTTATTAGTTAAAAACAACTATAATGTTGTAGAAGTTGCTAAAAGCGCATCTTTTTTAGCTATTTTTATAGCAAAAATCCATAAAAACGACTCTTTTTTGTTTTTCTGTGGAAATAAAAGAAGAGGTGAGTTGCCAGAAATTCTCACAAAAAACAATGTTAGTTTTACTGAAGAAATACTGTACAATACAAGGTTAAATTCTCGAAAATTTAAAAGTGATTTTGAAAGAATTCTATTTTTTAGCCCAAGTGGCGTACAGAGTTATATGCAAGAAAATTCATTAGAAAATTCAGTTGCTTTTTGCATTGGGAACACTACGGCAAATGAAGCTAAAAAATACGCATCAAACATTGTTGTAGCATCCCAAGCTACAATAGAATCTACCATAGAAGAGCTAATCCGCTATTTCAAAGGCTAAACAACATCTTTTTCCTATAAATTGCTTATTTTCGCGTACTTATAAAATAAAGAACAAAATGAGTACGAAGTTTACAGAATACAAGGGGCTTAACTTGCCAAATGTTGCTGACGAAATATTAAAATTCTGGGAGGAAAATAATATTTTCGATAAAAGTATAACTACTCGTGATGATAACAAACCGTTTGTGTTTTTTGAAGGACCACCTTCAGCTAATGGAATGCCAGGAATTCATCACGTAATGGGGCGTACCATTAAAGATATTTTTTGCCGTTATAAAACTCAAAAAGGATTTCAAGTAAAACGTAAAGCAGGATGGGATACTCACGGGTTACCTGTTGAGCTTGGTGTTGAAAAAGAACTTGGAATTACCAAAGAGGATATCGGTACAAAAATCACTGTTGAAGAATATAATATTGCTTGTAAAAAAGCAGTAATGAAATATACAGATATTTGGAATAGCCTAACTGAAAAGATGGGGTATTGGGTAGATATGGAAGATCCGTATGTAACATACAAACCTAAATACATGGAAAGTGTATGGTGGTTGTTAAAGCAAGTATATGAAAAGGATTTAATTTACAAAGGATATACAATTCAACCATATTCTCCTAAAGCAGGAACCGGATTAAGTTCTCATGAAATTAATCAGCCTGGAGCATATCAAGATGTTACTGATACTACAATTGTAGCACAGTTTAAAGCAGTAAAGAATACATTACCATCGGCTTTACAAATAGATGGAGATGTACATTTAATGGCTTGGACTACTACACCTTGGACGTTACCTAGTAACACAGCATTAACAGTTGGAGCTAAGATTGATTATGCATTGGTGAAAACATTCAACCAATACACTTTTGAAGCTACAAACGTAATTTTAGCTAAAAATTTAGTTGGAAAGCAGTTTGCAGGAAAGAAGTTCAATCAAGTTGAAAATGAAGTTGATTTAGCAAACTATGAATCAGGAGCAAAGCAAATTCCATATTTTGTTGTTTCTGAACATAAAGGAGCTGAATTAGTAGGAATAAAATATGAGCAATTATTGCCATATGCACTACCACACGAAACTCCAGAAGAAGCATTTAGAGTAATTACTGGAGATTTTGTTACTACAGAAGATGGAACCGGTATTGTACATACTGCACCGACTTTTGGAGCTGATGATGCGTTGGTAGCAAAAGATGCTGGTGTGCCACCATTGTTAGTAATGGATGCTAATGACAATTTAGTGCCGTTAGTAGATTTACAAGGAAAGTTCACCAAAGACATGGGTGAATTTGCTGGAATGTATGTAAAGAATGAATATTATGCTGATGGTGATGCGCCAGAAAAATCAGTAGATGTTCAAATTGCCATTAAATTAAAAGAAGAAAATAAAGCCTTTAAGGTTGAAAAATACGTCCATAGTTACCCACATTGTTGGAGAACTGATAAGCCAATTTTATATTACCCATTAGATTCTTGGTTTATTAAAGTGACTGATGTTAAGGATAGAATGCATTCTTTAAATGAAGAAATTAATTGGAAGCCTGAAGCTACCGGAACGGGTCGTTTTGGAAACTGGTTGAAAAATGCTAATGACTGGAACTTATCACGTTCTCGTTTTTGGGGAATTCCATTACCAATCTGGAGATCAGAAGATGGTACGGAAGTGAAAATAATGGGTTCTGTAGCTGAATTAAAAGAAGAAATGAAACGTGCAGTTGATGCAGGTGTGATGGAATCGGATATTTTTGCTGAGTTTGTAGTTGGAGATATGTCTGACGAAAACTATGAGAGTGTTGATTTACATAAAAATGTAGTTGATAAAATTACTTTAGTTTCTGATTCTGGTAAACCAATGATGCGTGAAGCAGATTTGATTGATGTTTGGTTTGATTCTGGTTCAATGCCGTATGCACAGTGGCATTACCCGTTTGAAAATAAAGAATTAGTAGATTCTACATGGAAAACAGCTGATTTTATTGCTGAAGGAGTAGATCAAACCCGTGGATGGTTTTATACATTACACGCAATTGCTACTTTAGTATTTGATGATAAAGCATATAAGAATGTAGTTTCTAATGGATTGGTATTAGATAAGAACGGACAAAAAATGTCGAAACGTTTAGGAAACGGGGTTGATCCTTTTACTACCTTAGATAAGTTTGGTCCCGATGCTACGCGTTGGTATATGATTTCTAATGCAAACCCATGGGATAACTTAAAGTTTGATTTAGACGGAATTGCAGAAGTAAGTAGAAAGTTTTTCGGAACATTGTATAATACGTATTCATTCTTCAGTTTATACGCTAACTTAGATAATTTCAATTATTCAGAAGCTGATATCGCTAATGAAGAAAGACCAGAGATTGATCGTTGGGTATTGTCTGAACTACATAGTTTAGTGGAGAAAGTAGATGAGTACTATGGAGGTTATGAGCCTACCAAAGCTACTCGTGCAATTTCTGATTTTGTACAAGAGCACTTAAGTAACTGGTTTGTACGTTTGAGTAGGAGAAGATTCTGGAAAGGTGAATATGAGCATGATAAAATTTCTGCTTATCAAACTTTATATACGTGTTTAGAAACTATTTCTAAGTTGGCTGCACCAGTAGCACCTTTCTTTATGGATAGGCTGTATAAGGATTTAACAAATACTACAAGTAAAAGTGCAGAAGAAAGTGTGCATTTAGCAAACTTCCCAGTAGCCGATTTAACTATTATAGATAAGTCCTTGGAAAGTAAAATGGAAAAGGCACAAACAATATCTTCATTGGTTTTATCGTTAAGAGCTAAAGAGAAAATTAATGTTCGTAAGCCATTACAAAGAATAATGATTCCTGTAATGAATGTAGTTGAAAAAGAAGAGATTTTAGCAGTTGCTAATTTGATAAAATCGGAAGTTAATGTAAAGGAAATCGAAATTTTAGATGATGCCTCAGGTATTTTGGTAAAACAAATAAAACCTAATTTCAAAGCCTTAGGACCTCGTTTTGGAAAAGATATGAAAGCGGTTGCAGGGGCAATTATGCAGTTTAATCAAGAAAATATTGTAGAAATTGAACAAAATGGTGAGATTTCTCTTGATATTAATGGAAAAAATATTAAATTGAGCTTAGAAGATGTTGAGATATCTTCTCAAGACATCGAAGGTTGGTCTGTGGCGAATGCAAATGGATTAACAGTAGCATTAGATGTTACTATTTCTGAGGAACTACGCAATGAGGGGATTGCTAGAGAATTGGTTAATAGAATTCAGAATTTACGTAAAGATTCTGGTTTTGAGGTAACAGATAAAATTACAGTAGTTATTCAAAAAAATGGAATTTTAGAGAATGCTATCAACGATACACTTGAGGACTATATCAAAACGGAAACGTTAACCGAAAAAATCGATTTACTAACCACGGTAAGTAATGGTGTAGATATTGCCTTTGACAATATAGAAACCAAATTATTTATTGAAAAAATTTAAAAAATCATGTCAAATAATATAAAAGAAAGGTACTCAGATGAACATTTAGAAGAGTTTAGAGTAATCATAGAAGCAAAAATTGAAAAAGCAAAATCAGATGTTGATCTATTAAAAAGTGCCTATAGGAATGATCATAATAATGGAACAGAAGATACGTCTCCGACCTTTAAGGCTTTTGATGAAGGATCACAAACAATGAGTAAAGAACGAAATATGCAATTGGCTATTCGTCAAGAAAAATTTATTCGTGATTTGAAAAATGCTTTAGCACGTATTGAAAACAAAACATACGGTGTTTGTAGAGTGTTAGGAAAATTAATTAGCGTGGAACGTTTGAAAATTGTACCACATGCTACATTAAGTATTGAAGCTAAGAATTTACAGAAATAACAATTCCTATTATGGGATAAATAAAACGCTCCTTTTTGGAGCGTTTTTTGTGAAATATAGTTACTATTAATTTTAACATATAATTTTGAGTTGAGATCATTTATTTTCATATTTCTAATGACTTGTACAATTGGGTTTTCTCAAAAGAAAACAGAACATGTTTTTTCTATAGATGAAGCTATAACTCATTTAGTGTTTGATTTAGATAATGTATTTACAATTAAATTAAAGACATCGAAATTGAGTGAATTAATAATAAAAGCAATAAGTGAAGGGGAATATGCTAATCATTTTGTGATTACCAAGAAAACAGAAAATCATGCGCTACATATTTCTGGAAATATAGCCTTCACATTTCCAGATAATCAAGATAAATTAAGTGCTCATAAAGTACATGCAGTTACAGTTGAGGTTCTTATTCCAGAACATTTGCAAACGTTTGTTTCAAGCGATATAGGTAATGTAAATGTTTCAGGAGCTTATAATTCGTTAACTACAAATTTACGATCAGGAGATTGTTATTTGAATAATGCTTCAGGGAATTTTGAAATAAAAACGGTTAATGGGGATATTCATTTAACTGCAAAACAAGGAGTAATAATAGCTGAATCGAAATCGGGTATTATTATTCAAGATAATATACCCAATGGGAAATCAACTTTCTTTCTTAAAACTGCTAAAGGAAACATAAACATTGCTAAAGCGAAATAATAATTTATTACTTTAGCAATCGTTAAAACCCCCAGTGGGAATAATTATGATTGAGGAAGTCTCAATTGAAATAATAACACGAATGAATTTAAAAAAGAGTATTGGCTTAATTGTATTGATATTGATTGTTGATCAGTTATCAAAGCTGTATATAAAAACAAATTTCGGTTTAGGAGAATATATTAATGTATTTGGTTTCAACTGGTTTGAAATCCGTTTCGTAGAAAACCCAGGAATGGCTTGGGGAAGTAAATTAAGCGACTTCTTGCCAATTAGTGAGCCTTTTGCAAAAGTATTTTTAACCTCGTTTAGGTTAGTCGCTATTGGGTTTATAGCGTATTGGTTGATTAACTCAATTAAAAAAGAAGCGCCTAAATTATTAATAGTAGCTATTTCTTTAATTTTCGCAGGTGCTTTTGGGAACAATATCGATTCTTTATTTTATGGTTTAATCTTTGACTCTGGTACTACTTTTAATACACAATACAACGATTGGATTGGGTATTCTGGAGTATCACAAATGAATGGTTCAGGATACAGTAATATGATGCAAGGTTGTGTGGTTGATATGCTACGCTTTCCGTTTACTTCATGGACTTGGCCAGAATGGATTCCTGGAGTAGGAGGAAATCACTTTACTTTTTTCGACCCTGTTTTTAACATTGCAGATATGGCAATTAGTACTGGTGTAGGGATTTTATTAGTATTTAATAAACGTGTGTTTCCTGTAGTTGAAGAAGTTGCTTAAAAAGAAAAAACAGTCATTGAAGACTGTCTTTAATATTCTATTTTTTATTTAGTTCCAACTACTACTTCTTTAGTGAAATAGACTCGTTGAATTTTCCCGTTCTCAATTTCATAAATAGCCAATACTTCAATGGTTTTTCCATCAGGATATCCAGAAACTCTCTCTTTGTCAATTACGATATTCCCGCTAACAGTACGATTAAGGATTTCACAATGTAAATTTGGAGCAGATAAAAAAAACCTTTATAATCTTCTTTTATTCTATCCTTACCTTTTACGAGTAAAGTATTTGGAAAGGTGTAGAGCTCTATATTATCACTATAGGGTGCTATAAAAGCTTCAATATTTAATGCATTATATTCATCAAGTTGTTGTTGGACTAATTCTTCTGGAGTCAATTTAGTAATTGAGTCTTGACTAAATGAATATATTGAGGTTAAAAGGGTAAGTATTAGCAGGTATAATTTTTCATATTATACTATTAGGTTAAAAAGGTTATTACTTATTATTCTCAATCACGTAATCCAATACTTTTTGCATTAAGTGTACTCTATCCTTTCCACGTACATTATGTTCATGCATTGGGTAGGTGAAAAAGTCTAATTGCACCCCTTTTTCAACAGCCTCTTTTAGCACCTCCATACTGTGTTGAGGTACAACTGTAGGATCAACACTTCCATGAATTAATAATAATTTTCCTTCTAAGTTTTCTAAGTATTTTCCAATACGAGAATCAGCATAACCTTCTGGGTTTTCCTCTGGCGTATCCATATAACGTTCTCCATACATTGCTTCGTAAAACTTCCAATCAGTAACTGGCCCTCCAGCAACTCCAGTTGTAAATACTTTTGGATGACGTAATAGTAGTGAGCTAGTCATAAAACCACCATAACTCCATCCGTGAACAGCAATTCTGTTTCCGTCAACATAAGGCAATGATTTTAAATAATCAACTCCTATTAATTGGTCTTTCATTCCTTCATTTCCAGCTGTACGGTGTATTACGCTTTCAAATGCAAAACCTCTATTGGCGGAGCCTCTGTTGTCTAATGTAAATACAATATAATCTTTTTGAGCAGCCAACCATTGCATCCATAATCTTGAGCCACCTAACCAGGTATTAGTTACTAATTGCGCGTGTGTTCCTCCATACACATAAACTAATACTGGGTATTTCTTTGAAGGATCAAAGTTTGCAGGTTTAATTATTCTGCTATGTAAATCAAACCCATCTTCTGATTTTAACTTCAATAACTCAGTAGTTCCAAGTTTATATCCTTCTAAAGGATTTTTAGCAGTGTTTAATACGGTTTCTTTCTTGTTTCTAATGTTTACAATACTCATAATTCCAGGAGCGTTTAAGCTATTATATGAGTCAATTAAATAATTTCCTTTCAATTGAGTGCGATGTGTTCCATTAGCCGGAGTAAGGTTTGTTGCTTTTCCTGACTTTAAGTTCACTTTATACGTGTGCATTTCTGTAGGGTTTTCTCCTGTAGCAGAAATGATTACATGTTTTTCTGATGCGTCAAATCCTAAAATAGATTTTATAACAAACTTAAAATCAGTTAGTTGTTTAATGAATTTTCCTCCAGTAGTGTATTGGTAGATGTTTTTATAGCCATCCTTTTCACTCATCCATAAAAATTCTGTAGTACTGTTTGGTAAAAATACTGCATCGTTTTCAGGTTCTACCCAACGGGTATTATTTTCTGAAAATAAGGTGCGTACTTTATTCCCAGTAGTTACATTGTATAGGTTATAATCAAAATGGTTTTGAGCACGATTAACTTCAGCTACTAATACGTATTTTCCATCAGGAGTCCACGATAAATTAGTTAGATAATGTTCATCTGAAGTATCAATGTTTAAGTAGGTAGTTTGTTTCGCTACTAGGTTATATACGCCAATTTTAGCCAATTCACTTTTCTGACCAGCCATTGGATATTTGATGTTTTTCAAACTAGCTGGATTTGTGGTAACATCAACTAAAGGATAATCAGTAACATGAGTTTCATCTTTTTGATAAAACGCCAAATGCGTTCCTTTTGGTGACCAAAATATTCCTTTTGAAATTCCAAATTCATAACGAGCAATAGCTTGTCCAGCTACAATATTTGAATCGGAAAACGAAGTAATAGCTGTTTTAGGATTGTTTTGAGTAGCTAGGTATAAGTTGTTGTCTAGTGTATATGCTATTGCCTTTGCAGTACTGTTATAGTCGTTGTTTTGAGCCGCAGCATCAAAAGTAATCTGGTTTACAATTGCGTTTGTATTGTAATTGAAATTATACTGTGTGTTTTCTTTTCGAAATGTAATAGTAGTATCATCTATTGACGAGATTTGTGGGACACGTTTTGTCCCTGGAAAGTCCTTTTCAAAATTAGCAATAGTTATTTTTTTAATTGTATTATTTTCAACATCTTTTATAATATATGTATTGGCTTCAGTATATACATACTTTGTTTCAGAGACCCATTGTAATCCTGATAGTTGTTTTGGGTATAAACCTTTATAATATCCTAAAACTGCATCGTTTAAAGTTAATTCCTTTTGTTGTGCATATCCTTGGAATAAGAATAAAATACTAAATACTATGCTAATTTTTTTCATAAGAATTTTATATTACATTTTATAAATCCAATTTGCCGGATTTTGTTTACTTGTATCTTTATATAGGAAGAATCTAATTGTAGATTTTCCTTCACTGTTTGTAGCTACTTTTCCAATTGGGCTGTTAGTTTGTACTTTATCTCCTTTTTTGACGTACAAATTTTTCAAGTTGGAGTAAACGGTAAGGTAGTTTCCGTGTTTGATGTAAACTGCATGATTACTCCCTTTTATTTTTTGAATTTGGTAAATAGTCCCATTAAAAACAGCTTTCACATCGCTATTCTTAGTGGTAATGATTTTTACTCCGCTTGAATTGGTATATATCCCTCCTATTGTAGGATGACGTTGTTTACCAAATTTTAAAATAACTTTTCCAGTTTTAACTGGCCAAGGTAATTTTCCTTTATTGGCAGTAAAGCTATTAGCTAAAGCTTTAGCTTCTGGAGTTAAGGCAAAACCTTTTGAAGATTTTTTCTTCCCTGCTTTTTTATTAGAACGTGCAATTGCATCTTTAATTAACTTTTCAATTTGTCGGTCAATTTTGTCACTTGCTTTTTGCTTTGCAGCAATCTCTTTTTTGTATTTTGATTCGTCTTTTCTAAGTTCAGTAATTAGATTTTTTTGACTGTTTTTTTCCTTTTGAAGTATTTGTTGTACTTTTTTATTATCACTAATCAGTCTGATTTTATCTTCTTTTTTTAACAATAAAACTTCATTTAAAACAACTAATTTTTCTGTTTGAGAAACAATTGAATCCGCTTGGTTTTTCTGATAGCGTTTGTACTGCTTCATGTAATTATAACGCTTGTATGCTTGTTGAAAATTATCAGAAGACAATAAAAACATAAGCTTACTTTGAGTTGCTTTATTTTTATAAGATTTTACTACCATAGCAGCATAATCCTTTTTTCTTAGCGCTAAATTAGTCTCTAAAGTTTCAATTTTAATACTATTCTCTTTTATTTCCCTAGTTAGTAAGTTAGCTTGCTGATTAGTGATTTGTATCAACTTTTTACGAACATTAATTTTTAAATTAACATCTTCAATTTTTGTTAACAATGAAGTTGCTTCGGATTTATTATCAGAAAGCAATGAATTTATTTCGGTAATTTCTTTTAAAATATTTTGACGCTTAGTCTCTAACTGGCGTTGTTTTTTAGATTGCCCAAACGTAACTGTTATCATGCATAATGATAGCAGTATAGTGTAAAAGAAATGTGAGGTGTAATTACTTTTCAAAGCTAATTTCTTTATAGTTAGTAGGGATTTTAAATGGGTAACGTAACTCTTGATTCAAAGATATATTTTTGTAGGTAACTTCAACTTGAGTTTCAGTATTTTTATCAACTAAAGATAAGTTGATTAACAAAGGAAATAACTGCTCATTAACATCCTGGTACGTATTGTATTCAATATTTAATATTCTGAAAAGCTTAGGTTGTGCTATTTCTTGAGCTTTAATTTTAAAATTACTTGGGTTTATGGTAATATAATGTTCAAATAATGGTTTCTGCTTTTTAGGGCTTAATATGTAACCATTATCTAGTATTTCTCTTTTGTATTTGTTAACATCTAACGGAAACATTGTTTCACCTAATAAAACTGCTTGTAATTGTTGAAAAGACAAATCGGTACCCAGCCAATTACTAATTAATGAAAAATCTCCATCAAAGTACACGTTGTCTATTTTGTTATAATATTGAACAGTTTCTGGTGTAATTAAAATTTTAGCTCCAGTATACCCTAATTTACGAATGCTAATCCAAATTTTTTGATCTTTTAGCATACGAACATTAGCAACTACATTTTCTTCTTTTTCAGCAGTTACTAAAGTTACCTTTAAAGTAGCTTTTAAAGTAGTGAAAATACTTTTTTTTGCATAATGACTACTAATGATTTTTTCGGTATTTAATTTTACGGATTTACTGTTGTCCTTAACTCCTTTAGTAGCCTTACAGCTAGCTAAAAACACACAGATTAGTGCAATAATATATCCTTTCTTCATTCTAATTACTTGCTTAATTTTTTAGCTCTTTGTAAATATATTTCTTGTTTCTTCTTGTCTTTCAATATCCCGTAAGATTTTGACATTTCTGTATAAAATGAGGCCTCCATTGATGAGTTGTCAATTAAATAATCTAATCCCAACTCTAAACTTTCAATAGCTGCTTTTGCTTGGTTGTTTTTATTTTGAGCTTTCGCTTGCTGTAAGTAAAATATAGGTTGCGCAGGAAATAAACTAAGTGCTTTTTCACTATTTTTTAAAGCGTCTTCAATCCTGTTTTCTTTTAAAAATACTGTTCCTAATAACTTTAAATCGTCATAACTAGTAGCGTTATTTTTAGTAATACTTGAAATGTATTCTGTGCTTTTTTCATTATTTGTTGATGAATACAATAAAGCCATTTTACTGATAATAGTTACGTCCCTATATAATTCTGTAGCTTTTTCAAGCTGAGGTAAATAAGTGGTGTTATTTTTAGTGAAATTAAAAAAGTCATTCAATACTCTAGATTTTTCATTATCATGTAATACCTCACTTTTTAATACGGTATTCATCGAGATAATTGCTTTGTCAATTGCATTATCGGTCATGTGGAATTTATACAACGATAAATGTGGAACATCCGAATTTGGATAAGTTGTAGCATACAAAACAGCAGCTTTAAAACTTTTTTGTTGATTTTTTAATTTACTATATGCATATATCAATTTTATAAAATCAGTTTCTGAAGCGGTTTTATTACTTGTTTTTTGTTCAAGGTACTTGGTTTGCTCGGAATACCTACCTCCGTGAAGATAAACTTGGTGTCTTAATTGCTCCCTACTCCTGTTTGTTCCTTTCTCATCTAATTTTGTTAATAAAGATAAAGCTTCATCATGCTGTTGGTTTTTATAATAAAACTCAACTAATGTAGTAGCGTATTTTGGATGAACCTTGTTTAAATTTTCAAGTGTTTCAATTACTTTAGAACTGTTTTTTTGTGAACGGTATAGTCCATATAGTGTTTCTAATATCCATTGATTGTTTGGCTTTAAACTATTGGCTTTTTGTAACGCATTTTCTGCTAGTTGCAATTTATCTAACTCGTAATAATTCTTTCCTAATTCAAAATTGACTGCGGCATTGTTTGGTTGTTCAGTATTGCACTTTTCTAGTAAACCAATTGCTTTATCGTAGTTCTCAATTCCTTTTTGTTTGATAGCTTCAAAAAATGCAGTTTGAAATTCATCAGAAACATCTCCTAAATCATCATTACGAATTTCTTGAGCTTGTGTGATTAACAAGCTCAAAAGTGTAATGAATATGTATAAGGTTGGTTTCATGAAAAATTTATTTTTTATTAGTGCAATTGTTATTGTAGAAGTTGACAATGTCTTTAATTCCGTAACGTTTAAAAAACTTAGATGTAATTTTTTTTTTAAGATCAGGGCAATTGCGCATAAAGCCACATAATATCCCTTGAATAGAACGATCGTAAGTATCACCTACTCTTACAGATCTAATAACATCATCATCTTTTCTAGAAAGATAATATATTCTCTTAGCATCTGTAGAAGTTAAATCATAATACCCTTGATAAAGCGTGACTTTTCCTACAATTATTTTTTCTACTAGTTTAAACCATTCTTCATTAAACGTCTTATACTCAAAAGTTCTATTGATATCATTTACTTTAACAGTCAAATGTTTAATATCATTAATATCATTAATATCATATAAAGTATTTCCCTCTGTTTTATTTTTTTTAAAATAAAGAAGGTCATTAACCTCAACTAATGCAACTTTTCCAAAGCCGTTTAAAGTAGTTCCATTATTAAGGGTCACACTCATTTTTTTATATGTTTCATTATCCCATTCGGCTATATATTCTTGAGCATTAATCTCTAAAAAGAATAAGCATACGATTGTTATAATTGAAATTTTTTTTGTCATATAATCTATATGGATTTAACCAGTCCCTTAAAGATAAGGCAGTATTTTTAATAAATATAAAATCAATAACTATTCCATTACGGTATAATCTCCAATACTAATTTTTGTGAATTCACCATTATATTTTACATGATTACCAATCATGGCTTCTTCTAAAGTAGCATTTTTAATAACAGAGTTGGTTTGAATTAACGAATCTTTAATAATTACATTTTCCAAAACAGTATTATTTCCTATAGAAACATTTGGTCCAACAGTAGAATTTTTAAGCACTACATTCTTGCCAATAAAACATGGTTCAATGATTGTTGAATTTTCATTGGTAACAGAGTTAGAAACTAAAGGCTTACCGTCAGAAGTCAGGAAGTTTAACATACGCGTATTGGTGTCAATAGCCACTTCTTTATTTCCACAATCCATCCATTCATCAACAGTTCCGGTAACAAAAGTTTTTCCTTTTGCCATCATTCCTTTAATACCATCGTTAATTTGGTATTCCCCTCCGTTGATAATGTTATTATCTAAAACGTGTTGTAGTTCACCTTTTAATACGGCAACATCTTTAAAGTAATAAATACCAATTACAGCTTGATTAGAAACAAATTTCTCAGGTTTTTCTACCAATTCTATAATTTCATTATTAGCATCTAATTTTACAACACCGTATGCTTCCGGGCGCTCTACTTCTTTAGTCCAAATTACTGCGTCTGCATTTTGGTCTAAATTAAAAGAAGCTCTAATTAAGGTATCTGCATAAGCAATTACTGCTGGTCCAGATAATGAAGGTTCAGCACACATAATAGCGTGACCAGTTCCTAAAGGTTGATCTTGACGGTATATTGATGCTTTTGCGCCTAATCCTTGTGCTAATCCAGTTAAGCTTTGTACTACTTCATCTCCAAAAAACGCAGGATCTCCTAAAATAAATGCAATTTCTTCTATAGGTTCATTTAAAATCTTAGCAATATCAGCTACTAATCTATGAACTATAGGAGTACCTGCTATTGGAATTAATGGTTTTGGTACAGTTAAACTATGTGGTCTTAAACGAGAACCTCTTCCCGCCATTGGTACTATTATTTTCATATATATCTTCTTCCGTTTAAACGGTTGTTTTTTAAATTAAAGTGTAATTTATTTTACTCCAGTACTTCCGAATCCACCTTCTCCTCTTGCAGTTTTAGATAATTCTTGTACTTGAATCCATTCTGCACGCTCATGTTTTGCAATGATTAATTGTGCTACTCGTTCGCCATTCTCAATAGTGAAATCTTCATTAGATAAGTTCACTAATATCACACCAATTTCACCTCTGTAATCCGCATCTACTGTTCCTGGTGCATTTAATACGGTAACTCCTTTTTTGGCAGCCAGTCCGCTTCTTGGTCTAACCTGTGCTTCATAGCCAATAGGTAATTCTATAAACAAACCAGTTTTTACGATAGTTCTTTCTAAAGGTTTAAGGGTAATTGATTCGGTTATATTGGCACGTAAATCCATTCCTGCAGAAGCAATAGTTTCATAATGCGGTAACGCATGTGCCGATTTATTAATGATGTTTATGGTCATGTTATTTCTGTTTCAATAATTGTTTGAATTCCTTTTTCTCTAAGAAGAAAATAAGGCTTAAAAATACGACTAAAAATAGTGTGCCTATATAGATATTATTATCAAATTGATAAAAAACTAAAAATGCTAAAGTTGATGAAATGATTAAATAGGAAACTATTCGGTTAATATGATAAGGAACAAAATAGTGTTTTCTTCCGAAGTAATAAGATATCAGCATCATACTTCCGTAAGCTACTAGTGTTGCATAAGCGCAAGCCATATAACCAAGGACAGGAATTAGAAACCAATTAAAACCAATAGTTAAAATTGCTCCAACAATTGAGATGTACATTCCGTATCTAGTTTTATCTGTAAGCTTGTACCAAATAGACAAGTTGTGGTAAATTCCTAAACATAAATTTGCTAGTAGGACAATTGGTACTATGTCCATTGCAAATAAATAACTTTCGTTTTTAATTAACAGAGTTTTGATAACATCTAAGTAAACTGTTATTCCTAATAAACCTACACTTCCTACAATGGTAAAGTATTTTAAAATTGTAGCATAGGTTTGTTTGGCATTGTCTTTATCTGCATAATTAAAGAAAAATGGTTCAGCTCCCATTCTAAACGCTTGAATAAACAAGGTCATGAAAACCGCTAATTTATAACATGCACTATATGCACCGTTTATGTTTTTATTTAATAATCTTGGAATTAACCACTTATCCAAGTTTTCATTAATTACAAAAGCTATTCCTGCAACCATAATAGGCCATCCGTAAATGAGTAATTGCTTAAATATAGCTTTATCGAATGTTAGTTTAGATTTAAAGAAATATGGGGAAACCAGAAGTAATACACAAACACTTGCTAGTAGATTCGCAATGAATTGATACTCTATTATTTCAACAACATCAAATAGACCCTTTACTGTGTCCGAACCATACCTTTCTGTTAAAAATAATAGGTTAAGAAGTACAATAATAAATACATTTATTAATTTTATAACCGCAAAACGAATAGGTCGTCCAGTAACTCGTAAATAAGCGAATGGAATAATAATCAATGCTTCTATTAAAGTAATACTAACTAATAAATTAAAGCTTCTTATAGGAAGCTGCATTAAATTGGCCAGTTCATGATTGAAACTAAAAATTAACAATCCAACTGCAAGCGTGCTTGATGTAATTGTAATTAGTGAGGTAGAAAATACTCTGTTAGCATCCTTGTGTTTACTGAAAAATCTAAAAAAAGAAGTTTCCATACCGTAAGTAAGTAACACGTTAAAGAATGCCGCGTAAACGTAAAATGTTGTGCTATCAGAATAGTTTTCATTGGTAAATGCATCCGTATGAATAGTTACCAACAGGAAGTTGATGAGCCTTGGCAAAACTATTGCTAAGCCATAGATGATAGTGTCTTTAAAAAAACGTTGTAATACGCTCAAGGTGTATGAAATATATTAAGGCTATAAAAATAGCTTTTTTGTTAGGGTTTGACAAAATTCATCTTGATTAATACAGTATATTAAAGTAATGAACAAATAACATCGATTTTCGTTTATGCAATAGGAAAGAATTAAACCATTTTCTAGGTTAGAAGCTTCTTTCGATTTGTAATTGCTCGTAAGCGTTTTTTATTTTTTTGAATTTTTCTTCGCCAGCTTTTACGTGTGTTTCTCCAAGGTGTTGAATTTTATCCGGGTGATATTTCTTTGCCATTTTACGATAAGCCTTTTTAATCTCATCATTGGTTGCTGATTTATCAATATTTAAAATCTTGTAGGCACTTTCGGTATTGTATCCGTTAAAATTAGCTTTCTGATGATTTGATCGTTGGTTATAGCCTGAAAACATAGCCTCTGCAGCATCGTAATCACGCCTGCTGATATGTAAATATCCTGCCATCTTTCTTATTTCAGTAATTTCATTCGGACTAACATATCCGTCGGCTGCAGCAATTCCAAATAAATAATGCAATAACTGTAAACGAGAAGGATGATCCATATGCCGTTGAATTTGCATGCAAACTCGTCTGGTAGAAACGGAATCGTTTTTGATAATTTTATTAAAAACTTTAAAAGCGTTATTAGCTCTTGATTTTCCAAATAAACTAACGAAATGAGTACGAACATAGTCTAGTTCTCTTTGATCAATTTGATTATCAGCTTTAATAACTAAAGCAGATAAAATCAATAAGCTTATTTCAAAATCACCAGGTTCAGTATTTTTTCGTTTTTGCGCTTTTTCTTTTTCAAACTGCTTTGCATCAGCTTGATGAAAACCATCGATTAAACTTCCAAAAGCAAAACCTAACATACCGCCAATAGGACCACCAACGGTCCATCCTAATCCAGCGCCAACAAATTTTGCAAATCCCATAGTTACTTATGATATGTTCCAAATATACTTGAAATCAACCCTTTTAACGATGTTATTTAAGATTTATTTAATAATGCATCAATAGTTTTTGCGTATTTTTGCGACTCAAAGAATAATAAACACAAAAGAATATATATTATGTATCCACCAGAATTAGTAAAACCAATGCGTGAGGAATTATCTTCATTTGGTTTTGAAGAAGCACAAACTGCTGAAGCAGTAACTGCTGTATTAGCAAAAGAAGGAACTACTTTAGTGGTGGTGAATTCTGTATGTGGTTGTGCTGCAAGAAATGCACGTCCAGGAGCAAAAATGTCCTTAGAAAATACAAAGAAACCAAGTAACTTGGTTACTGTTTTTGCTGGAGTTGATAAAGACGCAGTTAATGAAGCACGTAATCATATGTTGCCTTTCCCTCCATCTTCACCATGTATGGCGTTGTTTAAAGACGGAGAATTGGTACATATGTTGGAGCGTCATCATATTGAAGGTAGACCAGCTGATATGATTGCTGAAAACTTAAAAGATGCTTATAACGAGTTCTGTTAAGTTGTATCCATCATTGGGATTAAGATAAAAAACCACTAATACACGAACCATGTGTATTAGTGGTTTTTTTATGTAGTATAAACTATTCAACTGATTAGAATGAACAAACAACAAATAATAGAAAATACCATAGGCTTTGTAAAGGAAACTTTAAAAAACGCTGAAGGTGGTCATGATTGGTTTCACACGCATCGCGTGCTTAAGAATTCCCAACTGATAGCTAAAAGTGAAGAGGTAGACGAGTTTGTTGTGTCGTTAGGAGCTTTGCTGCATGATATAGCGGATTCCAAGTTTCATAATGGTGATGAAACTATTGGGCCTAGAGTAGCGGCTGAATTTTTAGAAAAACAACAAATTGATAAAGTTGTTATTGAACATGTGATCCAGATTATAAATAATATTTCTTTTAAAGGAGGTAAAGTGGCTCGTACATTTTCATCCATAGAGTTAGATGTTGTTCAGGATGCCGATAGATTAGATGCTATTGGGGCAATTGGTATTGCTAGAACGTTTAATTATGGCGGTTTTAAAAACAGAGCTATTTATAATCCTGATATTGCTCCAGAATTGGACATGACAAAGGAGGAGTATAAAAACTCTACCGCACCAACTATTAATCATTTTTATGAGAAACTCTTGCTGTTAAAAGATAAAATGAATACAGATACAGGAAAGCAATTAGCGCAACAACGTCATGAGTATATGGAGGGGTTTTTGGAGCAGTTTTATAAAGAGTGGAATGGAGAGGCTTAATTTTTTATAATGTTGCTAATTTGTGTTAAAAAAGCAACACTATAAAAAACACTAAATTTTATTCTTCATTTTCTAAAGAATTCCATCCTTGAGCTCTCAGTGTTATTTTTTCGTTTGCTCTAGTAACTAAATTCATTCCTTCAGAAGCATCTGCCATATGACCGATAATTGTAAAGTTTGGATTTGCTTTTATTTTAGGGAAATCCTCTTGAGAAACCGTAAACAACAATTCATAGTCCTCACCACCACTTAAAGCAATAGTAGTACTATCCATATTAAACTCTTCACAAGCAGAAATTACTTGCTGGTCTAGCGGTATTTTATCTTCATATAAATTACAACCTACTTCTGATTGCTTACATAAATGTATAATTTCTGATGATAATCCGTCACTAATATCGATCATTGAGGTTGGTTTTACTTCCAATTCCTTTAGTAATCCAGAAACATCTTTTCTTGCTTCAGGTTTTAGCTGACGTTCAATTAAATATGAATACATATCTAAATCAGGTTGATTATTTGGATCAGCCTGAAAAACTTGTTTTTCTCGTTCTAAAATTTGAAATCCTAAATAAGATGCTCCAATATCACCAGTAACTACTAATAAATCGTTAGCTTTTGCTCCATTACGGTATACAATATCTTCTTCATTAGCCTGCCCAATTGCAGTAACGCTAATTAACAAGCCTTTAGTAGAAGAAGTGGTATCACCTCCAATAACATCAACATTATATGTTTTTGCTGCTGCGTAAATACCTTCATACAATTCTTCAATTGCTTCTAAAGGAAACCTGTTTGATACGGCTATTGATATGGTTACCTGAGTAGCAGTAGCGTTCATGGCATAAATGTCAGACAAATTTACCATTACTGCTTTGTATCCTAGATGCTTTAAAGGCATGTATGATAAATCAAAGTGTACCCCTTCAATTAATAAATCAGTTGAAACTACTGCTTTTTTGTCTTTAAAATCTAACACAGCGGCATCATCTCCAATACCTTTTATTGTAGATTCTTGTTTTATTTTAAAGTTCTGAGTTAAATGTTCAATTAATCCAAACTCGCCTAAGTCAGCAAGTGAAGTTTTTGATTTGTCTTTATCTTCTATCATATTGCAAAAATAATGTTTTGTGCTAAAAAGTCGGTTGAAAAGTGATTTATATTTAATTTGCTATATTTACGTGCCTACAAATTCTTATAACCCCACTACTTATGAAAAATCCCTACTTTTTTCTTTTTTTACTAATACCAATTATTAATTACTCACAAACACCCTGTACAGGTAATGTTTCGGGTGGGTTTCCATGCAATGATTATGATTTAATGGATCATTTTCCTAAAGCAACACTTAGTGCTCAAGAAGGGAGTGATATATGGGGGTGGACAGATCCTTTAGATAACAAAGAATATGCAATAACTACTTTTGAAGATAAAACATGTTTCTTAGATATTTCGGATCCTGAAAACCCAGTTTATAAAGGTTTTATAAACTCTAACGCTGGATCAAGTTATTGGAGAGATGTAAAAGTATATAATAATCATGCCTTTATTGTTGCCGATAATGTTGGTGCACACGGTATGCAAGTTTTTGATTTGAAAAGATTAAGAAGCGTAGCGAGTCCACCAGAAAATTTTACACCAGATACAGTTTTTACTACTGGCTTCGGAGGAACGACTATAGGTAGTTGTCATAATATTGTAATTAATGAAAGTAAAGCAAAGGCTTATTTAGTAGGATGTAGAAGTGCAAACGGTGGAGGACCAATAATAGTTGATATCTCTAACCCAACAAGCCCGGTTGCTGTAGGTGAATACACAGCAGAGGGGTATACTCACGATGCTCAAGTAGTTACTTATGATGGCCCAGATGGAAGCCATACAGGAAAAGAAATTTTAATAGGAAGTAATGAAAGTAAAGTTGTTGTTTTAGATGTAACAACTCCTACAGCTGTATCAAAAATTTCTGAAGTGACTTATAGTAGTACATCTTATACACATCAAGGATGGTTTAATTCTAGTAAAAATTATTTTCTAGTTGGAGATGAAGGAGATGAAGAAGATTTAGGAAATAATACACGAACAATTATATTTAATTTTACAGACCTAGATAATCCAACGTATCATTCTCAGTTTTTAAACACTACTGCTGCAATTGATCATAATTTATATGTTAAAGGTGATTTGGTGTATCAAGCTAATTATAGTTCAGGTTTAAGAATATTAAATATAGCTGACATCAATAATATAACTGAAGTAGGTTATTTTGATACCAACCCAGATAGTGAAGGTGTTAACTATAATGGTGCATGGAGTGTTTATCCTTATTTCCCTAGTGGAAACATAGTTATAAGCGATACTGTAAGAGGTTTCTTTGTAGTTAGAAAAACAGGATTACCATTAGGGATTGATGATATTAGTTCAGATGACTTGAACTATACTATTTATCCAAACCCAACTTCAGATTATTTGTTTGTGAAAAAAAACAATATTGCTATTGAAAAAGTTGAATTATTCAATGTGTTAGGTCAGAAAATCCTAGATGTAAAAATGGATAACGAAGAAGAAATTAAATTGGATGTTAGTAAATATAGTGACGGATTTTATTTCATAAAAATAAATAATGAATTTACTAAAAAGGTTTTAATAAAAAGATAAAAATGAAAGTTTTAAAAATAATATCATTTTTAATGATGTCCTGTATTTTAATAAATTGTTCAGATGACATGGATGATGTAATACAGGATACTGATGGCGATACGATATCAAATCAAACAGACAATTGTGTAAATGTTGCCAACCTAGATCAGTTAGATACTGACGGCGATGGAATAGGTGACGCATGTGATATTGATGATGATGGCGATGGAGTTTTAGATGGAGATGATAATTGCCCGTTGGTTGCTAATTCTGATCAATCAGATGGAGACGCTGATGGAATTGGAGATGTTTGTGAGGGACCTCAATTTCCGTGTGAAAATGGGTTTGCCGATGTTTATCCATGTGATGGATATGATTTAATGGGACATATTCCAGCAATAACTTTAGGTGGCCCTGGGGCTGAAGGAAGTGACTCATGGGGTTGGACTGATCCAACTACAGGAAGGGAGTATGCTTTAATAGCAATGTCTACAGGTTCAGCTTTTGTAGATATAACTGATGCATCTAACCCAAAACTATTAGGGACCTTAGCCTCAGCAGCAGGAACTAGTGCTTGGAGAGACATTAAAGTCTATCAAAATCATGCATTTATTGTTGCTGATAATGCTGGGAACCACGGGATGCAAGTGTTTGATTTAACTCGTTTACGTAATGTAATTAATCCACCAGAAGTTTTTACTGCTGATGCTCATTATACTGATTTTGGAAGAGCTCATAATATTGTAATTAATGAAACTACTGGTTTCGCATATGCTGTTGGTACTAATACATATAGTGGTGGTCCTCATTTTATTAATATACAAAACCCTACAGCTCCTGTAGCAGCAGGAGGTTACGCAATAGATTCTTATTCACATGATGCACTGGTGGTTACCTATAATGGGCCAGATGCGGATTATCAAGGGAAAGAGATTTTAATAGGAAGTAATGAAAATGAGGTAGTTATTGTTGATGTTACTGATAAAGCAAACCCAACAAATATTTCAAGTATAAGCTATAATAATATTGGTTATACACACCAAGGATGGTTTACAGAGGACAAGAAGTACTTCGTGTTAGGTGATGAAACTGATGAACAAGGGTTTGGGGGAAATACCAGAACCTTGGTTTTTGACTTTTCTGATTTAGACAACCCTGTTTATAATTTCGAACATTTTGGTACAACAGCAGCAATAGATCATAATTTGTATATAAAGGGGAATTTATGCTATCAATCTAATTATACATCAGGAATGCAAGTATTAGATGTCTCTGGATTACCTGGTAATATATTAACACAAGTAGGTTTTTTCGATAGTTATCCACCAAATAATAACACATCTTTTCATGGTGCTTGGAATGTGTATCCATTTTTTACAAGTGGAAATATAGTTATTAGTGATATTGAAGGAGGTTTGTTTATAGTGAAGAAAAGCGAAAACTAGTTTTATGAAAAACATAGTATATATATTATTTATTGTTGTTCTTTTAACATCATGTTCAGAAGATGAAAATATTGTTGTAGCACCAGAAAACACTATTAATGGAGAAGTAGCATGGTCAAAAACTTTAGGAGGTTCTAAAAATGAGTTAGCAAATTCAGTAGTAAAAACCTTTGATGGAGGTTATGCTGTTTTAGGTTATACACAAAGTAATGACGAAGATATTGTTGATAAGCCAAATGTAGATTTTGACTATTGGGTTATGAAGTTCAATGCGAATGATGAGTTAGAATGGAATAAAACTTACGGAGGCTCTTTAGATGATAGAGGGTATGATATTGTTCAAACTCAGGATGGTGGATATGCAATTATAGGAAATAGTCAAAGTAGCGATATTGATGTAACTCAAAATGCTGGATCATATGATTTTTGGATAGTTAAATTAACAAGTCAAGGAATAATTTCTTGGGAAAAATCATTTGGTTATATAGGCTCTGATAATGGATATTCATTACTACAGACGTCAGATAACGGATATTTACTTTCAGGAGTACTAGATGTTACTGCTTCTGGAGGAGCTGGAAATAGTAAGTCAGCGTTACACGCAGGTGGAGATTACTGGACTATTAAACTTGATGGGAGTGGGAATACGCAATGGACTAAATATTTTGGAGGAAGTTTAAATGATACATTATATGACGCTATTCAAACACCAGACGGAGGATATGTTTTAGTAGGATCATCTGATAGTGTAGATGTAGATATAACGAACAACAGAGGAAGTTATGATTTCTGGGTTGTGAAAATTAATTCTTCTGGAATTTTAGTATGGGAGAAAACTTTTGGAGGATCAGAAATCGATTCAGCAAGAGGAATAGCTTTAGCAGAAGATGGAAATTATGTAATTGTTGGAGACACAAGAAGTTCTAATGTAGACATATCTCAAAATAGTGGGTCTGCTGACTTATGGTTAATAAAAATAACTCCTGAAGGAATGTTAATGTGGGAAAAAACATTAGGAGGAGGAAGTTTTGATGTAGGTAGAGCAATTACAAAAACTCAAGATAGTGGATTTTTAATAGCTGGAAGTTCAAGAAGTCAAGATGGTGATTTAAGTGTGAATCATGGTCAAAATGATGCTTGGGTATTAAAAGTAAATGATACTGGAAATATAGTATGGCAACAAACTATAGGCGGGTCTAATATAGATTTTGCATATGATGTTGCTGAATTGAATAATAAAAAAATTATACTAGTTGGAGAGTCAAGTAGTAGTGATTTTGATATTTTAGAAAATAAAGGGTTTACAGATTTATTAATAGTAAAAATAAAATGAAAAAAATAATAGCAATAATAGCTTTAAGTACTCTAGTATTTTCTTCTTGTGTAGAGGATGAAATCCCAGGATTACAGAATACTAATGTATCATTAAATTTTAAGCATAACTTTGACGGTACAACTGTTACAAGTACAGACTTTAATGCAATTCAGTACATTAATGCAGAAGGTGATGAATTGAGTATTGAAAAATTACGTTATTTAGTTTCAGATGTTACTTTCCATAAATCAAATGGTGAAAAAATTGTTGTTGAAGGGTATAATTTAGTTGATGTAACGAATAATGAAAACCTTACTTATGTAACTCCAATTCAAGTACCAATAGGAACATATACAAACGTTTCATTTACGTTTGGCTTTGATAATACAGATAATGTTGATGGAGCTTATGCGGATTTGAATTCAGTTTCATGGAACGTACCTATGATGATGGGTGGAGGATATCATTTTATGCAATTGGAAGGGAAATTTATTAATAATGTAGCTGCTGAAGTTGGTTATCAATACCACACAATAAAGGCAGTTAATAATACTGACCCTATGAATTTAGTTTTTCAAGACACATTTTTTACGGTAAATCTTGGAGAAGTAATCGTACATAATAATTCATCGGTAGATGTGAACATGAATATTGCAGAGTGGTTTAAAGGTCCTTATCAATGGAAATTGAATGATTGGCATTCAATGTTAATGCCTAATTTTGATGCGCAAGTAAAAATGTATGATAATGGGCAAAATGTTTTTAGTTTAGGAATGTTCAATTAAAAGATGAAAGAAGTTTTTTACATATTAGTGTTTGCAGTGCTTTTGTCTTGCTCCAAAGATGACTCAAGCATAGTACCAGCACAATACGTACCAACGCCATTAGCTTTAGATATTCCTCCATTATTTGCTCAAAAAATATTGCCTCCTGTAATTCCATTTACAAACCCTCAAACTGTAGAAGGAGTAGCTTTAGGAAAAAAACTATTTTTTGATACTATTTTATCAGCCGATAATACACAATCATGTGCGACATGTCATGCTCCTGCAAATGCATTTACGGATGCATCACAATTTAGTGATGGTATTGATGGTGTTTTTGGAAATCGAAATTCGATGCCAATATTTAATGCCGCATTTAATTATGATGAAAAGTTTTTCTGGGACGGTCGCTCGTTTGGTTTAGAACTACAAGCTTTAGAACCGGTAAAAAACCCAATAGAAATGCATAATACTTGGGAGCAAGCAATAGCTGATTTACAAAGTAATTCTCAATATCCAAACCTATTCCAATTAGCGTTTGGAACAACGAGTATTACAAAAGAATTAGTAACAAAAGCAATAGCTCAATTTGAGCGGACATTGATATCAGGTAATTCAAAATTCGATAAATATTTATTAGGTACTGCAACTTTAACTCCTCAGGAGCTGAATGGTTTTAATGTATTTATGGATGAAGCAAAAGGAGATTGTTTTCATTGTCATGGAAGTGATAACAATCCGCTATGGACAGATAATATTTTTCACAACAATGGCTTAGATGCAGTTTTTGCAGATTTAGGTTTAGGAACTGTTACTGGTGATCCAGCAGATAATGGAAAGTTTAAGTCTCCATCACTGAGAAACCTTGCTTTTACAGCACCATATATGCATGATGGGCGATTTAATACACTTGATGAGGTGATTAATCATTATAGTGAAGGACTCCAAAATTCTCCGACTATTGATCCATTAATGAAAATGGTAGCACAAGGAGGAGTTCAAATTACTACTCAGGAGAAAGCTGACCTAAAGGCTTTTTTATTGACATTGTCTGATTATGAGTTTATCAATAATCCAGATTTTCAAAATTAGGATCTTAACAAATTATTTGTCAGAACTATCGATTCTATTAATGTCTAGTCAATATTCTTTTTAATTTACTATCTTTGCCTTCGTAAACTTTAGGAGTAACTAATTGATTAATATTAGTTTGAGAAATATCCTTAGAACCTGATTTGGTTGAAACCAACGGAGGGAAAAGTTATCAGTATAAAAACTGCCCTTTTCCTATTATTTCCAAAATCTTTTATTGTTTACGTCATTACAAGTGGAGCGAAGGAATTCGTTTAACTTGTAAAAACTGTTTTTTGTTTCTGATGTTATGCTGAGCTTTCGAAGTATCATCTATGGAAAAAAGAAAAGAAATTATGATAAACATAAAAGTAAACAATACAGCACATCAATTTCAAGAAGCTAGTTCATTAGTAACAATACTTAATGAATTAGAAATAGTGACTAACGGAATAGCTGTAGCGGTAAATCAAAATATAATCACCAAAACAGATTGGAATACGCAAACTCTAAATGAGGGAGATGAAGTATTGATAATAAAAGCAACACAAGGAGGATAGAAATAGCCTTTAAAATAATTAGATATAATTTATTAACAGCTTAAAGCCAATGGCCAAAAGCAAACAGCTAATAAAGCAATGAAGAACAAAGACACAGCACCAAAGCAAGACGGAATCACAAGAAACCCATTTCCGAATTCAAAGAAAATTTACGTAAACGGAAAAATTCACCCGCAAATTAAAGTAGCGATGCGTGAAATTTCGTTAGATGATACTGTTGATTCAATGACGAAAAAGAAAACGCCAAATGAATCAGTAACTGTTTATGATACTTCAGGACCTTATACCGATCCTAATAAAGAGATAGACGTACACAGTGGTATTGAAAGAATTCGTGAGGATTGGATTATGGACCGTGGCGATGTAGAGCAGTTAGATACTTATTCTTCAGAATATTGTAACGAGCGTTTAAATGATGCAAGTTTAGATCATATGCGTTTTAAGTTGTTAAAAAAACCATTACGTGCTAAAAAAGGACAAAATGTAACCCAGTTACATTACGCTAAAAAAGGAATTATTACACCAGAAATGGAATACATCGCTATTCGTGAAAATCAACGAATAGATGAAATGACCGAAATTAGAAAGCAACATAAAGGAGAACACTTTGGAGCTTCTATTCCAGAAAAAATTACCCCGGAATTTGTACGTTCAGAAGTAGCAAGAGGTCGTGCTGTAATACCATCAAACATAAATCACCCGGAAGCTGAACCTATGATTTTAGGACGTAACTTCTTGGTGAAGATTAATGCAAACATTGGTAACTCAGCGGTAACATCTTCTATTGAAGAAGAAGTAGAAAAAGCAGTTTGGGCTTGTCGTTGGGGAGCAGATAATATCATGGATTTATCTACAGGAGAAAATATTCACGAAACGCGTGAGTGGATTGTACGTAACTCACCAGTACCAATTGGAACAGTGCCAATTTACCAAGCATTAGAAAAGGTAAATGGAGTCGCAGAAGATTTAACATGGGAGATTTTCCGTGATACATTAATTGAGCAAGCAGAACAAGGAGTTGATTACTTTACTATTCATGCAGGTGTATTGTTGCGTTATGTGCCAATGACGGCGAAGCGTGTTACAGGTATTGTTTCTCGTGGAGGTTCAATTATGGCTAAATGGTGTTTAGCACACCATAAAGAAAGTTTCTTATATACACATTTCGAAGATATTTGTGAGATTTTAAAGGCTTACGATGTTGCTTTCTCATTAGGGGATGGATTACGTCCAGGTTCTGTTGCCGATGCAAATGATGAAGCACAATTTGCTGAATTAGAAACGTTAGGTGAGTTAACTCAAATCGCTCGTAAGCACGAAGTACAGTGTTTTATTGAAGGGCCAGGTCACGTGCCAATGCACATGATTAAAGAAAATATGGAGAAGCAAATCGAGGTTTGTGATGAAGCTCCTTTTTATACATTAGGACCTTTAACTACGGATATCGCTCCGGGTTACGATCATATTACTTCAGGTATTGGAGCAGCTATGATTGGCTGGTATGGTTGTGCAATGTTGTGTTATGTAACGCCAAAAGAGCATTTAGGATTACCGAATAAAGAAGATGTCCGTGTAGGTGTTGTTACTTATAAGTTGGCTGCCCACGCTGCAGATTTAGCAAAAGGACATCCAGGATCTCAGCATAGAGATAATGCATTGAGTATGGCTCGTTTTGAATTCCGTTGGGAAGATCAGTTTAACTTAGGGTTGGATCCGGAACGTGCTCGTGAATATCATGATGAAACATTACCTGCAGCAGGAGCTAAAATTGCTCATTTCTGTTCTATGTGTGGGCCAAAATTTTGTTCTATGAAAATTTCTCAGGAAGTAAGAGACTTTGCTGCGGTGAACGACATTGTAGACAATGAGGTTATTGCAAAAGGTATGGAAGAAAAATCTAAAGAGTTTAAAGAAAAAGGATCAGAAGTGTATCTATAGTATAATAATAAGGAAGTTCCCACGCTAAAAAAGCGTGGGCGAGCTTTCTGTTATAATCTTTTGCAGAAAAGAAAAAGGATTTTCACTGCAATCCCTAACTCAAAAACAATGATTGTTTTAATAGCGCCAGAAAATGATATTCCAAACGAAATTGAAAGACTAAATCAGTTATTTCAAGAAGGTTTAGAGTTTTACCACTTGAGAAAGCCTCTGAAAAACTATAAAGAACATTGTGATTATTTAAATCAAGTAGATAAGCAATATCACAATAGAATTGTAGTGCATTATTTTCATGAGTTGATTAATGAGTACAGCTTAAAAGGAATTCATTTTCAAGAGCAAAAAAGACGAGATCATATTGATAATCCAGGGCATTATTTTAAAGGATTAAATATGTTCGGAAAAACAATTAGTTCTTCTTTTCATGAATCTGAGGAATTAGAGTGTTGTGAGTTTGAATTTGACTATCATTTGCTGAGCCCAGTATTTTCTTCAATATCTAAGCAAGGATATGAAGGAAGAGGTTTTGATGTAAATCATATCGATAAGTTAATTATTGGTATGGGCGGAATTAATGCAGAAACAATACCCGAAATATTTCAATTAGGTTTTAAAGGAATTGGTGTTTTAGGAGGAGTATGGAATAGAGAAAATTCTGTTAAAGAATTTAAAGAAATTAAACGTCATTACGAGAGGGCAACGGCCACACAATCTGTCAATCGATAAAAAGATTGCTTCATTTCATTCGCAATGTCAAATAAAGATGAAAAAAAGACCTAACATATTAACCATAGCTGGATTTGACCCATCTAATGGAGCGGGATTAACTGCCGATGTCAAAACATTTGAAATCTTAAAATGTTATGGGTTGTCGGTTTGTACAGCTAATACTGTTCAAGATGATGTGGAGTTTAAGACTTGTCATTGGATGTCGGTTGAGGTTATTTTAGATCAAATTGAAGTCTTGTTTAAACGATTTCAAATCAATTATGTAAAAATAGGAATTGTAGAAAATTGGGAGACGTTGTTAGTTATAGTAGATAAACTACTTGAGTTTAATCCGAAAATGAAAATTATATTAGATCCTGTATTAACTTCAAGTTCTAATTTTGATTTCCATTCGAATGTCACATCGAGCCCAGTCGAGATGTCTCATCAAGATTTGCTAGAGGGTATTTTATCTAAAATCTATTTGCTAACTCCTAATTACAACGAAATTGAACAGTTGTATCCAGAGAAGGATATATCCGAAACAATAAAACACATTTCATCAATAACAAACCTATTTTTAAAAGGCGGACATCATCCAGATGAGTTAGGAAAAGATGTATTGTTTACTTCGGAAGGTAAACAGTTCAGTTTAAATCCGAAGTTGAAAAATTGCTCTGAAAAACATGGTAGTGGCTGTGTGTTATCCTCGGCTATCACCAGTTATTTAGCTTTAGGTTTTCCGTTATTGAAAGCATGTTATAGAGGAAAGCGATATACAGAGAAATTTTTGAGTTCTAATAAATCATTGTTAGGGTTTCATTCAAAGAAATAATATGATTAGCAAATTACATTATATATCACAAGGGGTTACTCCGAAAGAGCATTTGGAGAATATTCAAAGAGCCTGTGCCTCCGGAGCTGAATTAGTGCAGTTGCGTTTAAAGAATGTAGATGAAGCTACAGTTTTAGAGATCGCTAAAAAGGCAAGAGAAATCACGGGGCATTTTCAGACGCGTTTAATTATTAATGATCATTATAAAATCGCTGCTCAAGTAAAAGCAGACGGTGTACATTTAGGAAAGTCTGATACGTGTCCAACCATTGCTAGAAAAGAATTGTCTTCTTGGCAAATTATTGGAGGTACTGCCAATACCTTAGAAGATTGTCAAACACTTATAGGTAAAAAAGTTGACTATATAGGTTTAGGACCTTTTCGATTTACCAAAACAAAAGATAGTTTAAGTCCTGTATTAGGTGAAAATGGGTATTTAACAATATTGGAAGAGTTAAAAACAGATACACCAATTATCGCAATAGGAGGAATAACATTAAATGATGTTCTTGATATTATGGCTACAGGTGTTTATGGAATTGCTGTTTCGGGAGAAATCACTCGTGATTTTAATAGTATTTTGAAATTTAAGGAGATTATAAACGGTGGTCCAGCACGAGAACAACGTTGGGAACCAGGAGAAAAGAAAAAATGAGAATATTACAAATAGCAGATAAAGAGTTTAACTCAAGATTGTTTACAGGAACAGGAAAGTTTAGTTCATCTAGATTAATGAAAGAGGCATTGTTGGCTTCAGAAAGTGAGTTGATAACGGTTGCTTTAAAACGTGTTGATGTTCAAGATGAACAAGATGATATCTTAACACATTTAGATCATCCTAGAATTAATTTATTGCCAAACACATCAGGAGTTCGAGATGCTAAGGAGGCTGTTTTTGCGGCACAATTATCTCGTGAAGCATTAGAAACGAATTGGATTAAATTAGAAATTCATCCAGATCCGAAATATTTATTGCCAGATCCAATAGAAACCTTAAAAGCAGCTGAAGAGTTGGTGAAATTAGGTTTTGTGGTAATGCCATATATTCATGCCGATCCGGTTTTGTGTAAGCGTTTGGAAGAGGTAGGAACGCAATGTGTAATGCCTTTAGGTGCACCAATTGGGAGTAATAAAGGACTGAGAACTCAAGATTTTTTAGAAATTATAATTGATCAGAGTAATGTGCCGGTTATTGTAGATGCTGGTATTGGAGCGCCTTCACATGCAGCGTATGCTATGGAACTTGGTGCTGATGCAGTGTTGGTAAATACAGCTATTGCAGTTTCACAAAACCCAGTTGAAATGGCAAAAGCTTTTAAAATGGCAGTGGAAGCAGGGCGAATGGCTTATGAAGCTAAGTTAGCACCAATAGTGCATAAAAAAGCAGAAGCAAGTAGTCCGTTAACAAGTTTTTTGAATTAGAAAGCAATGAGTGATTTCAAGGATATATTCAACTCGTATAATTGGGATGAAACCCTGCAAAGTATCTTTTCTAAAACGGAAACAGATGTCTTACGCGCATTAGGAAATTCGAAACGTAATTTAGAAGATTTCAAAGCACTTATTTCCCCAGCTGCTAAACCATATTTAGAACAGATGGCGCAGTTGAGCAGACAATTAACTAAAAAACGTTTTGGAAATACCATTCAAATGTATTCTCCAATGTATTTAAGTAACGAATGTCAGAACATTTGTACCTATTGCGGGTTTAGTATGACCAATAAAATTCCGCGTAGAACTTTAACTGATGCCGAGATATTAAAAGAGGTTGAATACATCAAGTCAAAAGGATATGATCATATTTTATTGGTAACAGGAG